>Ga0302321_100000640_pt1 | contig 30491 bp, 33 predicted proteins | sample Fen_T0_1_FD_202505 | JGI IMG/M metagenome (GOLD analysis project Ga0302321, IMG submission 202505) | Peat permafrost microbial communities from Stordalen Mire near Abisko, Sweden - Fen_T0_1 | ecosystem: Environmental > Terrestrial > Soil > Wetlands > Permafrost | place: Sweden: Abisko... | reverse complement strand
CGCGAATTCTTCGTGCAACTGGGGGCCCTAGTCAGCCTGGCGAGCCTTCTAGTCGTGGTGTTTCGGCACGAGCCGCACCCCTTCTATTGGTTGATCCTCGCGTTCGTAGGCTTGTGGACGTTACCCCTACCGGGCAGACCCAATCGATCGGGCTTAGTGGGCTTTTCGGTCGGCTTTGTCGGTCTCACAGCGGCAACCCATGTGCTTTTTTTCGGTGACGATCGGTATCACCTGGTCGCCTCGCCGTTCTTGTGTCTGCTCGCGGCCGCAGCCCTACGCTTCGTGCCAGAGCCTATGGCGAGGCGCCTGCATCAGGATCCACAGCACTCGGGCTCGGGGTAGGTTCCGAACTAGGTGCCACGTTCATCTTGACATCGAGTAGCACCGTTTCGCCAGCTGACAGCCGTACGCTGCGGCGTTCAATCGGGGCGCGGGGGTGCTCGAGATGAACGAAATGAGTCCCGGCGGGGAGCGGGATCGGGCGTCCCATCGGTGTGGCGCCAATCGATTGTCCGTCGATGGAAACCGTTGCCCAAGGATCGGCCACGATGCGTAACAGACCCGCCCGATCGGGCAACAGTTCGAGGCGACCAGTGTTGCGGAGCGTTGCTCCAGCGTCGACTGTGGGCAAGCGTTCCAGTAGAAATCCGCCAGCGCCCACAAACAGCCCGCCGATGGCAAGGCCAACGAGGCCAGCAATGATCGGGCGGTTTACCGAGCCGCTTGGCGATGCAGCCGAGCTCTTTTGGGATTGACCGCGGTCGGGCGCTTTGCCTCCGAGTGCCGGCGTGAGCAGCCGGCACTCTGCTTCCGGAGAGACTACCTCGTATTCGCGCAGGAGATTTTCGAGCGCTAGGCTGAGCTCCTCGGCATTGGCGAAGCGGTCTTGCGGCATCTTTTCAAGGCAGCGATGCAAAGCGCGCTCGAGCGCACCCGGCACATTGCGCGCGAACCGCGATGCAGGTGGGACGACGTCCTTGCGGATGCGTTGCGAGACACGGCTTTCGTCCGGGCTGGCAAAGGGATTTCTGCCAGTCAAGGCTTCGTAGAGGACCACACCGAGCGAGAATAGGTCGCTCCTACCATCGACCGTTTCTCCCAGGATCTGCTCAGGTGACACGTACGGTGAGACAGCCAGATGCGCTGAGCCGTCGAGCAATTCCGGCGCCGTGGGTAGGCGATCTTTGACCGCGCCGACGAAGTTAGTGAGGACCACTCGCCCGTCATTGACCAGCATCAGGTTGTTGGGCTGGATGGCACGGTGCACGACTCCGTGCTGATGGCAATGTGCCAGCGCCGATGCCACCATGAAGCCAACGCTAGCGACGGCAAGCGGGGGTAGCTGTCCGAGTCGTGTCTGGACCGTGCTGAGCGGTTGACCGTCGAGGTGCTCAAGCACGAGCCACATTTGCGAATTGGTGCAGCGGTACTCGTAGACGCGTTGGATATTCGCGTGGGACAATTCGGAGAGCAGCTGCGCCTCGCGCCCGAGGGCCACGGCAAAAGGGGAAGAGGGCAGGACGTTCGGCTTGAGGGAGCGGACGACCACACGTCGACCGAGGCTTTGCTGAATTGCGTCATAGCTCTCGGTCACCCCCTCGGATGCAAGGCGAGCCTTGATGCTGAGGCCTACGAGCTCTGGCCAGTCATTCACGGTGGCCGACCATACCACCCGATTGGCGCCAAGCACCAACAAGCGCCTGTTTCCGGCCCCAACCACGTTGCCAAGTCTCGCCGTTGCGTTGACTACACGCTAGTCTGAGGCCGCTCGCTATGACCGACGCCTATTCTCAGGGCAGCAGGCCTCCCGACCCCCAAGCCACGCCTCCCGAACCCAATTCGGGGTTGAGCCCGACCGAAGCTCCGTCCAAGCCGTCGATATGGGCGCGAGCCTGGCGGACATTCGTCGGTTATTTCAAAGACAATGATCCGATTTTTGCTAACGCGTTCGCTCCAGCAATGTTCATCGCGGCACTGCTATTCGTCCGCAGTCCGACCACGAATTGCATCTTCGACGAGCAGGAGGCATTGCTAGCCAACCCCTATGTCAACGCGATAAACCTCAAGTTCTTCGAGGCCTTCCGCCGTGACTTCTGGGGATTGCCGCACACGCGCAGCATTGGGTCGTATCGTCCACTGCCCAATTTGATTTGGCGCTTGCTTTGGCCACTAGGCAATTCACCCTGGCTGTTGCATTGGGTCAACGTGGTCATCCATGCCGCCTGCGCGGCGTTACTGGCTTCATTCGTCTGGTCCGTCACCCACGATCGCAAAGCAGGTTGGTGGACAGGGTTGGTGTACGTTACCTTCGCCCTGCTTACTGAAGCCGTGAGCGGCGTTGTTGGCTTGGCAGATATGCTCGGCGCCCTGTTCATGTTGGTCGCACTGCATGGCTTATGCCTAGCTTGGTACTGGTCGGGCCCAGCGGTATTCCTCGCTGTCCTCGCGGGCATGTTCTCTAAGGAGAGTGCGCTGGTTGCCGTCCCGCTGGTGTTCGTTACTCTGCTCTTTGTTGCACGCCCGCTGCACCCGCGTCATCCGTTGGCATTCTTGCGCGGGGGGATCGCCTTGCTCGCGGCAGTCGGCGCGTTGGTGCTTTACACCGAGTTGCGCAAGAGGTGGTTTCCGGTTGAATTGCCTGCAGCCTTGGCCCAACCGCTGGGCAGCGATGCGCCGTTGCACGAGCGCGTCATGCATGCGTTCTTGCGCTGGTTTCGCCAACCGCGATTGCCCTCTGATCCAATGAACAACCCGCTCGTGTCCGCCGACATGCCCCATCGCATTGCCGGCGCACTTCGCGTCTATGCTTCGGGTCTCGGGCAACTCGTATTGCCCTTGCGGTTGAGTGGCGACTATTCCTTCCCCGCCGAGCCGATCCCGCCCCGGCTCGTATTTCCTGGCAGTGTCATCGGTGCGGTCGGGCTGCTGGTGCCGCCCTTGATTGGTATGGTTGGTTTGCCCGTTGTGATGTACCGCGAGTGGCGCCGACGTCGCGGCGGGCTCTGCTTCGACGAGGCGACACTCGGTGCGGCGAGGCTGGTATTGCTTGGGCTGATTTGGGTCCCCGTCGCTTACTTTCCGCATTCCAATATTCCCACGTTGCTGCCCACAGTACGCGCCGAGCGCTTCTGGGTTATCCCTGCCATGGGCGCTGCGTTTGTGTTGGGCGCGCTACTTTACCGCGTGGTTAGCATGCAGCCCGGCCGCTTTCGCACGCTGCTGCTCAGCGCGCTCGGACTGGGGATTGGATTTCAGGCGATCCAAGCGCGACGTCACGCTATTGACTACACCGACGACCTCTCATTCTGGCGCGCTACGGCCTGGGCCACGCCGAACAGCGCCAAGGCGCGGCTGAACCATGCCGTGATGTTGGGCGCGCGGCAACGCCTCCAAGAACGATTGGTCGAAGGCGCCAATGCCATTCGCTTGGCGCCAGAATGGCCGATGGCACACATTTACCAGGGCGACACCCTGTGCCGCATGGATCGGCCCGACGAGGCATGGCCCCACTACCGGGACGGCTTCGAACTCGGTCCGAACGAGCAGAACTTGATTGCGTTGGCGTTGCAGTGCCTGTGGGACAAAAAGCACATCGAGCCGCACCGCGATGAGCTGCACGCTTTGGCGACCAAACACCCCGGCAGCTGGCTAGCGTACCTCGGCTTCGACATTCTCGAGAACGGCGAGGAACACAAGGGCGTGCAACCCAAATACCGGCCCCGTGGTTACAACGAGGGGCCGAAGAAGTAAGGGACAAGTAGAGCGAGACCGGCTGGGGCGCGCTCAGACTGACAAGGCTGAGCCGGCCTTCATGAGGCTGTTTGGCAGCGTGGTGGGGCCCAGTGACTTGTCCGATCGCAAGGGCTTTAGCAGAGCAGACAAGGTTAGTCGGCGAAGTGTGAAGCGTTAGCCGTGAACGGCACTGCTGACACGGGATTTGTTGACGGCCAGCGCGGGTTCGTTCGCCTACAGTTGGTTGTGAAATCTTGGACTGAGCCGCTGCGCAGCAGCTGTTCCGTTCGGGTGGCGTGGATTCGACGCTGGGGCGTGCCCTGCAGTTTACTCAGTTTGCGCTCGCTACAGGTATTGTACGTCGAACACCGGGGCTATCTGCGCTACGTAGTTGTCTGCCACGAAGCACTGAATAGAGGCTGCAGTGTTTACCGCCGCCGCGGAGTTCGACTGAGCGAGATTCAGACAAGCGGGTCCGTAGCAATCGTCGCTCGCACCGAAGAAATGAGCCAACTCGTGAATCAAGGTATCTGCCTGGCCGCCCGCAGAGCCCTGAAAGGTGGGATACGATCCCCCGAGGGTGTTGTTCCACCACGAATTATTGAATGCATTGATGGCATTGTTCGCCGGTGCCGCGGTGGCGTACGGGCCCGTTGGGAGGCAACGAATCGTCTGGGTGCCCCAGATGTTCTCGACCTGCGTCAGAATGTTCGTGACGGAAGTTGCGCGGTTGGGATCCCACGCTCCCAGCCAGCGTCGGAATAGCGCATCCTCGCTATTTATCGCGACGAATGCGTTGTCCAAAATCAGTTTTGCGACAACCTCGTCAGTTTCCAGTATTGCCTGTTGAGTTGCTGAACACGATTCATAAGCGTAGCGTTACTGTGCGGAACTCAGACTTTCGTCACTCGAGTCCGTCGCTTGAACGCACTTTTCCCGTTTGACTGGAACGTTTGGGAGTGCGGATAGCATAGGTCGGCTTTGCCGCGTACGTCACTTTTTCAGACATAGCACGGGCTCCAACCCTGCCGGCGGAATTGATGCGCGGGGTTGGATCGTTCTATGGTGGCCGCTGCTGCGAATGGGGCAACCATAGAACTTTTTGGCCGGTTCGGCGCGGGAACGATAGGGGCGGGTGCGTTTTGGGTCGGAAAACAGAACGAGAGATGAAGTTCGTCGTCGCAGGTACACTGCTCATTTCGGCGCACGCGCTGGCGCAGGATCAGATTCAGTCAATGCCGCGCAAGGATGGAAGCGTCGAGGTCCCGACGGGATCGTCTGCGCCTAGCAAAGCTCTCGCAACTGCCCCGGCAAGGGCTCCGGTCGTGATCATGCCCAAGGCACTCACGACGCCTGTCGACTACCCAGCCGATGGCAGCGAATCGGCCGGAGTCCTTTTGGAAATCACCGTTGACAAGCAGGGGCGAGCCTCGAACCCAGAACTGCTCGACGGTCGTGAGCCGTTTGCAGCCGCGGCACTTGCGGCGGTCGACAATTGGCGCTTCTCTCCGGCAACGCGCGACGGTGCGACGGTGGATGCGCGCATTCGATTCGTCGTGCGGTTCACTCCCCCTAGAGTCGAGCTTGCTCCGGAAAGGGAGCGGAAACCCGCTGCGGCGACGCCAGTGGTACCGCTTGCGTCGCGAGCGCCGAGTCATCCGGTCCGGCGGGGCAAGCAGACTAATGTGCTCGAGGTCACCGTCACCGGGGAACGACCGGAAGCAGCGGTCGTGTCGATGGGGCGCAGCGACGTCGAGCAGATGCCAGGTGCCTTCGGCGACCCATTCCGCGCCATCGATGCGTTACCCGGCGTCACCCCCATCGTGTCGGGGCTGCCATTCTTCTTCATTCGCGGGGCACCGCCTGGTAACCAAGGCTACTTCTTCGACGGGATCCGCGTGCCTCTGCTCTACCACGTCGCGGCGGGACCGAGTGTCATTAACCCAGCCCTCGTCGATCGCGTCGACATGTACGCGGGAGGCTATCCAGCGCGTTACGGACGATTTGCCGGGGCCATCATCGCTGGCGAGTCGAAGGATCCCGCCTCAGAATACCACGCGCAGGGCTCCGTGCGACTGGTCGACGCTGGCGGCTATGTGACGGCTCCGGTTGGGCGCGGAGTCGTGGCTTTGGGCGGCCGCTATTCTTACACCGGCGCGGTCGTGTCCCTGATCGTTCCCGAGGTGAAGATAGAGTACTGGGACTATCAAGCCAAAGCGGTCCAGTACCTCTCGGAGCGGGACACCGTAAGCGTGTTTGCGTTTGGCGCGCTCGACCTAGTCCAGGACAAGACCAACAACACCGCCGAGGGGCTTGCTGGGACGGAGTTTCATCGCGCGGATCTGCGGTATCAACGCGTCATCGACGACGGGACGCGGCTGCGAACCGCCGTTACGGTAGGCCTCGACAAGACCCTCGCCGTCGGGGCAATGACCGTACGCGATCGCATGCTGGCAACGCGCAGCGATCTAGAGCATCGACTAGGCGAACGAGCGACGCTCCGCGTCGGAGTAGACGCAGCCCTCGACGCTTACGGCGTGACCTGGCCAGTCCCGGCCGGCTCTAGTTTTCAGCTGCGGACCGCGATCCCGCCGCGCACTGACAAAGTCGCTGGCGCCTGGGTAGATCTTGCGTTCGAACCTAGTCGCGGCGTCAAGGTCGTGCCCGGCTTGCGCCTCGATCACTATTGGTCCGGGGCTGCCACTGCGCTTGCTGTCGAACCAAGGGTCTCGGCCACGTTCGCCGTGAGGAAGTACCTGCGATTGGTGCATGCGTTGGGGGTCGCTCAGCAACCGCCCAGTTTCGTCGTGCCGGTCCCTGGCTTTCAGGTTTCCGGGCTAGAGGACGGCCTACAGCGGAGCCTCCAAAGCAGCTCCGGCGTCGAGGTGGATCTCCTGTCGGATATCACCGCAGGCGCCACGGTGTTCCAAAACGCGTTCTTCAACGTGACGGACCAGTTGAGCGCCATCAATCGCCCGACAGGGCAAGTAGACAAGATCGATACCTCGATGCGCGCTCGGGGCCGAACCTTCGGGGCAGAGCTGCTCGTTCGTCGCTCCTTCAGTCAGCGCATCGGCGGGCTGCTTTCGTACACTTTGTCGAAGTCTTGGCGCACCTTCGACGGGGTCCGGGTGCCAGCCGCATTCGATCGGCGCCACGTACTGCAGGCGGCGTTGGCTTTCAATCTTGGCCGCAACTGGCGCAGCAGCATCCGTGGAGTCGTCTACTCTGGCATTCCTTCCCACGCCGATACCGTGGTGTCCGCAGTGGGTAACGTGGATGTTCGCCTCAATGCCGAGTACCTACCGCGCACACCTGCATACTGGCGGCTCGATCTCCGGCTCCAAAAGCGCTGGTTGGTCGGCAACCGGGGCGCCCATTGGGCGTTGACCTTCGAGGTACTGAACACGACCCTCAACCGCGAAGCCGTGTCACAATTCTGTTCGCCCGAATCGTGCCGGGCGTCGCGTATCGGCCCGATCACGATCCCGAGCATTGGCGTGGAAGCGGCGTACTAGCGACGGATGCGCAAGACGCGACAGGTAGCGGTGTATCCGACGTTGGAACTCTCGAATATGCCATCTGCGGCGTCGCTTGTGCATTCCACTGCATAGACATACTTGGCATTGACCACCAGTTGGCTGACGCCGCTTAGCGGTGCAGCCAGCGCAATAGGCGAGTTCGGATTGTCGCCCCAGGTGTACAATCGCAAGAACTGAGCCTCGTCGCCGCCAACTGGCTTGGCTATCAAGTACACGTTTTCCCCGGTGACCGCTGGCCCCGCACTTACATTGACGTAACCGCTCGCCATTGGCTCAAGGGTACCGTCCGCGGCAACGCGAACCAACAGACAATCCATGGTCGCCCAGTCGCAGTGCTGCAGGTAGGGCCGGCCCTCGGCGGCTGACAGGACCGACGTATAGCCGTGTTCGTCCTGCGTCGCGAGCGGGTACACCTGCGTCGTGGAACACGTGTTCAAGTCGAATTCCGCGAGCAAGGACTGCGCGACATCGATTCCCAAAAGGGTACCGTTGCTGATGGCGACTTGGCCCAACGACGAAATCGACGCACAAAGCTTGAGATCACCAATGCCTGCGGTGGCGTCCCAGTCGAGCGGCCCGGTGAAGATTGCGGTGACGTAGCCATTGCTGACGTAGAAACGACTACCAACGACGGCAACGGCTCCGATGACAGTGTCTGCCAAGTCTGCAAGAATGCGTGACTCTCCCGTGGCGACGTCTATGCCGAAGATCTGCGAGGAAGCGCGTTGCGTCTGGGTGTCGATGGATGAAGCGGTGAAGTACAAGCGGTTGCCGTCGCGATCGAAGCCGAACAACCGTGCTCCTGGGACAGGGGATTTGAAGAGGAAATGGCTGGAACTCGAATCCGCTGGCGCGTGGAGAATATTCCCATCCCAGTCAGTCATGTAGATACCGTCATTGCCGAGCGCGATCTCGACTTGACTCACTCCTGCCGCGCCCGAGAGGTCGGTGGCCTCGCGATAGTCCTCCCACAACGTCGTGAGCTCGTGCCCGTTGCAGCCCTGGGGTGACACCGAGAAGTACGCTGACCTTTCTTCGACACATGGGTCGTACGCCGGCGGATCCGGGAGACAACCCGCAAAGGGCATTGCCAACAGCAGCGTCGCACGTCGAACTCCAGGGCGCTCGGTCATCCGTGTCCGAAGGATACGCGCAGAATGGCGGGTTGCACGCAACTATCATGTTGCGCCGATGTGAAAGTGCGTCGATTGTCAAAACGACAGGGAACTCTGTGTGATTGCCAGATTTGCACGCAAGTTCCCAATTGCGCGACAGTGACCCATCGGGCAAACTTCGGGCGTGCAGCTTAGGAGCAAGGCCTGGAGTTTCGCTGCGGTCGCCCTCGCTAGTGGTTGTCTGAGCGAGACGTTGATCGACAACTACGACGCGACGAAGGTCAGCGCGGGCGAAGGGGGGGCGTCGGGATTGATCAATGGCTTGGCCGGCACCCCTTCGGTTAGCTATGTCCCGCCCTTCGACCCAGGCCTACCCACCTTCGTTTCGGTGACGGGTGGCACGAGCTCAACGAACCCGGTGGGTAAGGGCGGCACTGCTGTCGCCACGACTGCAAATAGTGGTAGTGCCGCGGGAACAGCGGGTGACGGCGCTGCGGGTGCTCCACCCGCTGCCTCGACGGTGCCCATCTTGCTCGCTGTTCCGAATGCCAAGCATGCGCTCGCCAAGTACCTTGCGTACGACATGCTTCAGGTCAAAGGCTACGGCATCAAGCTTGGCGTCACCGCTTCAGATCACCTGATTGCAGTGGTGTCGGCGTGGGGCGTCGCGATTGAAGCAGCGACGGGCGTGCAGCAAGCAGTCCAAGCACCGGCGCTTCTAGAGGTGATGCCGAGCGGCGATCCGCTGCGGTACGTGACATTTTCCGCGGGGCGAATGCCGGATGGAGTCGCGGTGGATGCGCAAGGTGCGGTCCTGTTCGTGGGCAAGCTCGACCGCGACGTCAGCTACGGCGGACCAACCATAGGCCAGAACGGTTACGGATACTTCGTCGCGGCGCTCGATGCTGACTGGGTGCAAACGTTGGGACAGGGGTATTCGAGGGATGCGGAGGCGACCGTTCACGAAGTCGCTTGGGATCTGAACGGGGGGATCCACCTGTCGATATCCGAGGGCCAGTCGTACGTGGTTGGCCTCGAAGCAGATGGCCGGCAGCGATACCGCTGGGATGTTGGGGTAAAGCCGGCCGGAATTGCCGTCGATGCGCTCGGCCGGGTGCACGCGGCAGGCGCGTTTGGTGGGACCATCTCCCTTGGCCCAACAGAGCTAGTCTCGTCTGGCCTGAGTGACGGGTGGTTGGCGTCCTATGATGTCGCGAGGGGCACCACGACGTATGCCGCGCGATTCGGCGGTTCCTCGAACGACTCTGCTACGGCAGTTGCGGTAGCCCCGAACGGTCACACGCGCGTTGGAGGAAGCGTCAGCGGACAGGCCGACGTGTTTGGGGTTGCGATCAACGCTTCATCGAGTGGAACTCCGTTTCTCTGCGATCTAGACGAAAGTGGGCAAGTCACTTGGATCACCCTGCTCGGCGATGCGGGCACGGTCGCGAAAGCAGTCCAGCAGAATGGCCGCACTTACGTCGCGGGCCATCTCTATGGCCCGAACGTGAACGAGCCCTGGCAGGGCTCGAAGCTTTACGTGGCTGAGCTCGAGCCAAGTGGCACGGCTAGCGCCATGTTCACGATCGATTCGAGTGGTGATAGCATGACGGATCTCGCCGTGGATTCGCTTGGGAACATCTGGCTTAGCGGGCGCGCGAACGTAGTCCCGCAATATGGCGAAACGGTCGTCGACTCGATCGTGTTACTGCGACTCGTGCGAAGCAACGACACCGAACCGTGAGCGGGCCTCACGCTCTCGGGTGCGACTTGTCGTACGCCTTCTTGACATGCGCTTGGCTGACGTGCGTGTAGATTTCCGTGCAGGGTTTGGCTGTACGGGGCCAGAATCAAGGGCAGGACGTCGCATTCGCTCAGCGTCTTCGGCAGCTTGCTGCCAATCTTGGGGCGCGAGGCTAGGGCGGTTGGTTTACGACTCAGGATCCCTTCGCGGGTGAGAAACTTGACCCAGCCGCGCGCGGCCGAGAGATGTCGCGCCAGGCTCCAGGCTGAGAGTCCCGCCTTAGTCAAGGAAGCGAGCCAATTGCTGACGAGCCCGAGGTCGAGTTGGTCCGGTTCAGTGACGCCGAGCGACTCCGCATGGGTGACCAGCTTGGCTAGGTCGCGCTCGACTAGCAGCTGGTCGACAATGAGGGGCCGAAGAAGTTAGTGCTTTTTGGGCCCGATTGGACAGTCTGGCCAATGTATGACAACCTTGGCAGATGAGTCATACAATCAGCGTCCGACTCACTCCTGAACTGTCTGACTGGCTTGAGCGGACTGCGGCTGAGACAGGACTTCCGCAAGGCAGGATTGTGCGAGACCAGCTGGAGCGCGCCCGGACCGAGGAGACTGAACCAGCCTTCATGAGGCTGCTTGGCAGCGTGGAAGGGCCTAGGGATTTGTCCAGTCGCAAAGGCTTCACCAGACCGGGCAAGGCAAGTCGGCGAAGCGCGAAGCGGAAGCCATGAACGGTATAGCCGACACGGGCTTCTTGGTAGCCTTCGCCAATCGTCGCGACCGTCACCATGCATGGGCCAAGGCGCTCGCGACACAGATCACGACGCCGCTGCTCACGTGCGAGGCCGTTCTTGCGGAAGCGGCATTTCACTTGGCGGACGTCCGCATCGTGATGGCCATGCTCGAGACCGGGCTCGTTCGGATTGCCTTCGACTGTCGAAAGGAGCTGGTCCAGTTGTCCAAGCTTGCGAAGCGCTATGCAGATCGCAAACCGGTTCTGGCCGATCTCTGCTTGATTCGGATGAGTGAGCTCTTCCCGCAGCACGCCGTCATCACCGTCGACCGCGCTGATTTCAGCGTTTACCGCCGCAATCGACGAGAAGTCATTCCCGTCGTCTGCCCAGGGGAGGCCAGACCCACGAGAAAGAAACCCCGAAAGGCGTGAACGGCGGTGAAACCTTGCAATCTGATGATCACATCATCAAATTGCAAGGGTGTACAGGAGACGAAGCCTAACCGACAGGCTGGAGCTTTTTCGGTTGGGGCTCGCCAGGTGGGAAAGAGCACCTTGCTGGGGCACATCTTCGAGAGCTATGTCGTCGGTGAATTGAGAAAGCAGATGGCACTCTTGTCACCGCCGCCCAAGCTATCCCATTGGCGCAGCGCTGGCGGGGCCGACGTCGACTACTTCCTCGAACGGGATCGTTGGTTCTTTCCTATCGAGGTCAAGGCCAAAAGCCACCCGCCGCGCGTAGACACGCGAGGGCTTCGCGCCTTTCGCGCGGCGCATCCTCACCTCAAAATCGCGCCGGGCCTCGTCGTGACCCCGACGGAGACTATCGAACGCCTCAACGAGAATGATATCGCGATTCCGTGGGATTTGAAGTAGGGGTGTGCCCCAAGTCGAACGCGGACTCTATCGCCAGAGCACAGGATCGATTTGGCGTTGGGCATCGAGCTCGACTTCGAACGCTCCGTCATTCGGGCGAGCGCCCAAGATGTCGTGGACGTACCGCCGTCGAGGGGTCTCAGGCACCAGACCGAGTGCTTCGGTGATCGCCTGCACCGCAATCTCGTTGAGCGTCCATTCCAGCATGCACGCACGACCTGCCAACCTGGGCAACCACTCAAAATAGCGACGCCTATTAGGCGGATACCGCAGACAGCGAACCTGACCTCAACTCAGCGTGTGGGAGGCAAATCCGACGCTTCGTCAACCAAAACGAAGCCAACCCCATGTACTGTGCGCAGCCGATCAGCGAAGTCTGCTCCCAGGCGCATTCGAATGTCGGCTACGAGACGTCTAAGTCGAGCGCGTCCCGCCTCTGGATCAATTCTGCCATACAGCGCAACCATCAAGTCGTCAGCTCGCAGTACCCGATTCGAGGACTGCTCGAGAAGCGCGAGCAGTTGCTGCTCCTTGGCACGAAGGCTGACGGGGTGCCCCGATACCCAAGCGAGGTAGGCGTCGAGATCGAGTGTCGTCGTGTTGCCAGCCACGGGCGAAGTGGGTGTTCGTGGATAGATGCCGGACGAGAAAAGGGGGGAAGAGAGACCTTGTGCCGGCGATGTGTCATTCCGTTTGGGCGAGTCCCTCTTCGGCATTTGTGACGCCTCGGGAGTGCGCCGCGTGCTCATGCGACGCTCCACGACGGATTCGGCAACAGGCGTGTGTCACGTGTCGACAAGCGTATTGGTGAGAGACTCCTGCCCATTTGGTCCCCAATCGTTCGAGCGGCACAGCAAGCCCTGCCCGCGTGCAAGATCTCGCGCTGCCACGATACCGATAGGTCAGATGTGCAGTGTCGTCAAGCGCGTTGCAGGCATCCAGCAGCGTACTCCTGGGAGGCGAAGATGGGTGCGAAGAAGTCTGACGAGTGCAGGGTTTTTCTGAAACATCCCCATTCGGTCGCGCGGGTTGGCGTTGCGAATGTGAGTGGCGGAGAGCCCCACGCCGAAATGCAGGTCTTTGGTATCCCGAAAGGCCTCTTCTATCGTGAACCGCCGACCGCATTTCGCCACGACATCCGCTGCAGTCTTGCTTACCAGCCACGAGTCGAGACGCTGAGCGCGATTTGCTCCGCGACTCGAGCGCGAAGCGGGTTGCCTTCGTGCACCGCCTCTATGCCCGGTAAGGTCACATCGTGCTTGCCCTTGCCGCGCTCTCGAACTCGAGGATGCTCGACAACGACGTTGCGTCCTACAAAGGCAACGGACGCGCGCCCGGAGCCCCAGTGGTGGTGCGTGCGCCCCGCCAGGTGCTTGCCCTTGGGGACCGGCAATCAGCACCGCTTCGGTCGCGAGTAGCTCCTGCAGGACCGTCATGCCCATTTGCCGAACGAACGCCAGCAAACTCTTCTTCGTGGCGCATCGCAAGCTGCTGCATCGCCAGGCACGTTGCAGGCGCCCCTTACTTTTTATCCTTGACTGCGTCTTTCTTCATTTCGGTGCCTCCTCAGCGACGAAGGACCGGTCGTTCTTGGCAGACCCGATTCTCAGGCCAGCCAAGGAGCCGCCGCTACAATAAGATTTCAACAGTCGACGGGACATGCCCGCGACACGTGCAAACGTGGACTGTCAAACTCTCGTCGAGTCCCGAACAGTCCGCGAGCGGATCTGGAGCCGCAGTCGTCGAAGGCACGACGCAGCCCTCCGATCCGCCAGGACCTGACGCTTCACCCAAACTGGCCGCCGGGAGCGCGATGAACCCTTGGCGAATACATTGGGTTACGTTGTTGAAGAGGACTTGCGATTTCGACGCCTTGTCGTGTCCTTGCGGTGGGCGACTATAGGTAGTTGAGCTGGTGACCGAAGCTGGACATCCCGAACTGCTGAAGCAGTTCGGGATGTCCACCAAGCCGCCTCCAATAGCGAGATCGTCCGATTGGGATTGAAGTTTCGAGTGGGCTCGTGAACGGGTGACTGCCCATCGAACATCCGCGTGGCGAAGCTGCGCTTTGGTGTCCCTCGACCGTTCCGGGAAGAGCTCGCGTGGAAAGTCCTTTGATCGTAGATCGGAAATTGTACCCACTAACCAAAGCTAACATCCCGGAATGACTTTGGATTGCTTGACCGCTAGCTTCGGCTTTGCACGACCCGTCGGTGAGCCAAACGCCTAGGAAAGCGCGAGGCAACACGCATAACCCTTCTAGCGGAAGCGCCTATTTCGCTCGGAGTTCACTCGCAGGTTACGATCGCATCGATTCCGTTGATGTCTCCGCAATACGCGCCAATTGGATCGCTGCTGACCAGAGCGCCCCAGGTAATACATTGAGCGTTCCCAGTGCCACAATAATATCTACTTCCTGTGCCTGGGTAGGCCGGGTTAGCACATGCGATGTGGAGCGGGGTAGTACCACCGGCCCTCGCGCATGCCTGCCCGACAGTAACGTTTTCACAATTGCCCTGACACTCGACCTTCGCCAACTTGGCCCTAGGACTGGTCGCGTAGGTGCACTCAATTATTGCGTCCCAGCCATCGCCATCGTTGCAGTATGTATCCAGTGTATCATAGTTGTTGAGAGAGAACGAAGTGCAGCTCCCGCTACCACAACTCGTCCAGGTATTGCCTACCGAAGAAATGCTATCGCAAGTGACGCCCGATGGTACCATGTTGTAGCGGCCACAGGCTGCTCCCAATGTCATATTCCTGCAGTCCCCACTGCATTCAACCTTGGTAGTGAAGGAAGTGCTGGCGATCGGAATTGTGGGCGTCCCGGAACCGTTAGAGCACATGACAACCGCGTCGTTGCCATTTTGATCAAAGCACCATTCATCAAGGGATTGCCATCCTTCGCCTGGGAACCATTTTTCCTGACACCAAGCCCGAGAGCTTGAGCCACAAAGATACTCTGTGGCCCAATTATTGGCCCCAACAGTGTTGGCGCAAGAGACTGCATATGGTTTGAAGTCCGCGCCGAGCAATGAGCACGCGTTATTGGGTGACACATTCTGACAGTTACCACTGCACTCCACCTTGACAGCACCGGCAGTCGCGCCAGCAGCAAGCGGCAGCAAAAATGCGGTGAGTGATACAATGGCTGTAACGAGCTTCTTCATACGGGAATCTCCCTGCAGGAGAGCCTGGTTTGAATTGTTCGCTCTCCCATGTGCAGACAGTACCATTGCACAGGGAGCACCTTGGTGTGCGTGAGAAACTTGTGAGAAGAAAGTACCTGCTCGCTTGCGCACGTCGTGACGGCATAGGTCGACATATGGTAGTTGCCGCGTATGCGGCGGGGATCGCATATGTTCTTCAGCGACGGTGCCCGCGGGCAGATTTCGACGGTGTGGGGCTAGCCGATGGCTTGACCCGCAGTCGAGCCTGGTCAGGACGCGCCGCGAAGGAACTCGGTTACCTCGAGAAGGTTCGCCTGGGCTCTCGCCGCGACCGCTTCAAGGCACTCGTGAGGCAACGGAATCGGTTGACCGTCAAGGGCAGCGTCGACGGCCACCTGCATGTACGCGTGAGGATCAACTCCGCAGAACTTCGTGGTTTCTAGGATTGTGTAAAGCTGCGCCGCTACTTCGGTTCCGCGCACCGATAGCGAGCCGTAGTGATTCTTGCGTCCGAGGACCGGGTCGCGATTTGCGCGTTCGGTGATGTTGTTCGACAGTGGGATCTTCGCATCATCCAGAAAACGCAGAAGGCCGCTCCAGTGATTGGTCATATACGCGATGGCTTTGGCAAGGCCGCTTTCGGGCAGTGTCAGCACGTCCTTTGCCCACTGCTTGATCTCGGCAATGACTGCACGTGATTGCGTATCGCGCAAACGCGCTCGCTCAGCCAAAGCATTTTCATCGTCGCCTCGGGCGCGCCTATCGATCTCGAATAGCGTGTCGATGAGAGCAATAACCTTCTCGGTATCCTTGGGGAAGAATTCCTCAATGTCCTTGTATTTGCGTCGCGCGTGCGCCAAGCAAAATGCCAGGGAAACGTTTTGTGTCTGGTCCGCCAGTGATTCATACACGACGTAGCCGTCACAAATGATCGTGCCTTGGTATTGACCGAGTAACTTCTGCGCCGCGCGCAACCCACGACCATCTTGGATCTCGTAATAGACGGCTTTCGGCACAGCGAGCGTCCAAACTTGCCACGACTTGTTTTTGTCGTGCTTGATGCGTTCCGTTTCGCTCATCATGCGCCACTTGGTTTCGTATGCACCGACGACTGAATGCGCGAGAACGAATTCGAGGATCTTCTGATGGACGGGATTGATGACCGTCGCCAACTTGTTCAGCTGGTCCCAAAGAGTCTGCGTGTCAATCTCAAGCCCATCGGCGTTCATCTGCCGCACCTGGCGAGCGAGCGGCATGTGATACAGGTACTTCTCGATCGCGACCTCAAGCGCGAAGCCGATTGAGTATCGCGCACCGGGGAACAGCTTGCGTGGAGTGGGCGCCGTCTTGACGCAGCAGCCGTTGGGGCATCGCGCCTTCTCCTGTTGGTGCTCAACCATCACGAAAGCACGTCGAATGACATGCACTTCGCGACTCGAGTCATGCTGACCTTTCCAATCCTCGAGCTGCTTACCGCACAAGTGGCACGTCTTGTCAGCCTCAGCGACAGGATACTTGCGAATGAGTAGGGGCAACTTCGGCTGCGTGCGCCTTGGATGCTTGCGAGCAGGCTTCTCTTGTTCGGTTTTCTGCTCGTCCGAGGCGTTGGGGTCACTCGCGACGTTATCGCTGTCGCGATCGCCTTGACCGTCAATTTGCTCCGCGTCACGCTTCGTGCGTTCGCTGCTGGGGCCGAAGGCCATCTTCTGTAGCTTCGCTAGATGCTGCTCAATCGCTTCGAGTTTCAGCTGGACTTCGAGGTTGGGGTTTTCGGATTTGCGAAGCTCCGCAAGCTCTTTCGTTAGGGCAACAATCTCTTGGACCAGACGACGATTCTCGTGCTCTAACAGACGCACGGCCTGCTGCAGCAAGGGAATGTCCGTTTCTCGTGAGATGTCGCGCGCCACGGTGATGCGTGTGTTTATTAAATACGCAGATCGCATTGTCGAGACAATTCAATCCATCAAATGAAGAAAGATCGCGCCTCTGACTACCTTCGTAGCGTCGATGCGATCGTTTTCAGTGTGACGAGTCTTATGGCGCTGTGTTCACGTTAGCGAAATGCAACTTGCCGATCGGAGTAACCGACTCGACGCGGACTGAGCGGCATTCGTCCTACCAGTTCAGCTCCCTCAAGCAGTAGCTGCAACTCAGACTCGGTCAATTCCGACTGCCCCTTCCAGGGAGCCGCGAAATGACCGCGGGCGAGCCTTTTCGCAAAAACACATAGCCCGGTGCCATCGAAGTACAGGACCTTCGCGCGTTTGCGCGTGCGCCCCACGAACAAGTAGAGATCGCCCGAGAGAAAGTCATGGTCCATGGCGCCTGTCACCACCGCCGCCAATGAGTCGTACTGCTTGCGCATGTCACATGGCTGTTGGTAAGCGAACACGCGTCGGCTGCGACTCGGCGTCAGCATCCAAGGCTCCGGCACAGCTCGACCAACTCGGGAACGGTCAATCCGATGATCGCAACGGTCGCCTTGTTACGACCCACGATCACACGCGGTTCTCTGCTACTCGATTCAGCTGGCGCCTGAGCGGCCGCTTGCACCATTACGACTTGACGAAATGCGCTTGGTTCGCTCCGGCGCCCGCACCACCGTATCAGCGACGCGGGGCCAATTCCCAGATCGGATATCAACTGTGATTCGGACACGCCTCGCGACCGCGCATCCGAAACGTACTCAGACACCGCGCGTTTCACCTCAGTGGAAAACCGAGGTCTCCTTTGGTCAGCTTGAGCGTGTCGCTCTCGATTGATGCACGCACACAATTCCTTTGCGGTCTTCATGATTCCCTGCGGCAACAGAGCATTGGGCCCTGCGCAAGGGTCAGGCTGCCGGAACTACGCGGTCGCCGTTAGACGTGCGAGAGCGAGCATGTACAGAAGAAACGGGGCTCGTCGCCGACATCACTACCAGGCTCGAATCTGAAAATGCGGCTCTTCGGCGGCGAAGTTCGCGGTGCGCCAAATTGGCCAGTGGTTCCCGAAGGGGCTGCCTGACTGGCACTCTTCTACGCGCGACGAAATGTGTACCAATTCAGACTGTAGTTGGTAGCGACGTGTACGAACGGTATCGAATACGTGTCGAGCGCGAGCGTCTGCTGGAGTCTGAGCGTCTGTCGCTGCACCAGGCAACTGGGGCATCGATGAGCCCAACGGCGCCCCATCGCGAGTACCAACACTGCGTCTGTTGGAACGGCGTACCCACCTTTGGCCTCGATGGGCCTTCCCGAAGAACTCTCCCATCGTGCCTCAACAATCTTCCATCCCCGAAACCCCGCGATCCGTGACAGAATCCGCGTGGGCTGACTCATCGTTGCTGGTGTCCTTGGTTGTTTCCAATTCCAGAGATCCGCCACCGCAATACGGCGGTGTCGATGGGTCAGCGCTCTATGTGCTGACGGCAGTTCCCTCCCCAATTCCCGTCCTATCCTGTCGAAATCACGCGGCCTGGATTCCGCCGAAGAGCAAGAAATGGAAGTCATGGTCGTCGGGTCTGATGTCAGGTCGGTCTGGGTGTAGGATGCAGCGATAGTCGGTCACGAGCTCTACGTTCTATCGAACTCAATCATCGTTCGGTCGTACCCCGCAGCATCCATAGCCCGATAGACTGGTTTCAAGTCGACGCCCTTCGGGTTGTCGCGCAGCAGGCTGACCTTGACGTAAGGCATTTGCGCTTGCAACAGGTCGAGTGGGCGGGAGAGTGTCACATCGTGGACCTGTTTGTGTGGCCAGCGCGGCTTCACCGAGTCGCCGGGGACGAACGTGGCGTGGCGTAGCCCTTGCTCGGCCAGGTACGTGGTGAGACCGACCTCGTAGCTGCGAATCGTTTGGAACTTGTCCCGATAGGGCAGAATCGAGCGCCAGAAGGCGCCAAACCCATCACACTGCAATGCCTTGCGGCGAAATACCAAGAAATAGCTCTGCACGTGGCGCTTGATGGCGACGTTCTCGGTCATGCCCCAGAAGTCTGCGTCCGAAGCCTGCATGCGCTCAAATGCTTCTTTCAGCGGGAATAGTGGGCCGAATAGGCTCGAGTTCGTCAGTACCAACTCGTCCCAGTCGGTGAGCGTGATGGTGGCAAGTCCGTGCTGCCACATCGAAAAATCGATGCCGGTGTTCTCGCGCACGAGCATACGGTCACACCGCCCCTCGAGTTTGGCCGCTTGGGTTGCGTCGATTGGGGAGTTCGACACGAAGACGACCGAGTCACAAACCGTTCGCAGACAGTCCAAGTGATGCAGAATGAACCGTTTCACCTCGTTCTGGGCGTCGAAATGGGCAAAGAGTGCAATGCGTCGCAAGGCCGTCGTAGCTCCGTGAAAGGTCGGTTTCGTGGCGCAGCCGCCCTAGGAAGTCCGCTTCAGCCAGCCCCGCTGGTGCTGTGAGAAGAGGTGACGTTCTTCCCACACCGTGTCGTCATTGATGAAATTGCGATGCTTGGGCAAAAACTCTTGAACCGCTTCATACGGGCCTGGGCCAAAGTCACGGGACACAGGATGCCCGTTGATGTTCGTGTCTTCCGCAACCATGTACGACCCAACCGAGACGAACTGCGCGTAGGCTTCGAGTTCTGCAAGCACATGCGACTTGGAATGGTCGGAATCCAAAGACACGAAACCCGTTGGGGCTGGCAACACCGAACGAATGCGCTCCAGCGTCTCCGGCGCCACCGAACTGCCTTCGATCAGGCGGACCCGCGGGTGATCGATTCGCTTGGCTTCGGGCGTCAGTACGATATCCACCCCTACTACGACGGTACTTTCCGGCGCCTTCATGGTGTCGAGCAAATGCGCGAAGTAGACGATTGAGCCACCTTCGGATACGCCCGTCTGCAGGATGAAGGCGGGTTTCAGCGCAAAGATGAGCTCTTGGTAGATCCAGAGATCACTCGGGGCCTGCTTCACCCCAAACCCCAAGTACGTGTTCTTCTCCCACGTTTCGCGCGAGTGGTACCAGAGCTGATGGTAAGAATCGATGAGTAGATTGCGCAGCAGTTTCTCGCGGAGGAACTTGGGAAGTGACATGGTGGGTCTCGTTGGATTTGGGCAGTGACAGCAGTGGGTTCACGCGGAGGATGCATCGACGGAAGCAGTCTTGGTTTGCCGCTTTTTCGGCAGCAGTGACAGCGCATCCCGTACCGATGAACGGTCTAGCAATACCATGGTCAAGCTGAAAACGGCAGCGTCGACCAAGACCGCGGCAATGAATTGGGCGGGCCCTTTGGCCCAAGGGGCAAGCAGGTACCATCCGACGACGGCGGTTGCAGTGGCGCCGATGATCGAGGCACGCAGGCGCGGCCATAGGCGAATTCCCGGGATTTGGCGCTTCAATACGTAGAGCACGCCGCAGTTGCCGACAACGACGGGCAGGCAATAGCCCACCGCATAGCCGAGAGCACCCCAGCGCGGTGTAGTCAGCGGCACGAGCACGGCAATTGCGACGGTCCAGGCGATGGAGAATCTCAGGTTCACCTTTGGTTTTCCAAGTGCGTCGAACAGCGGAGCTACGAGGGGCGTGAGGAAGCCAAAAGCGATGGTGACGGCGTACACGTACAGCATCGGAACGGCTGGGAGCCATTTGCTGGTGTAGACGACTTCGGCGATGTTCGGGCCGAGCCCCAAGACGACCCCGACGAAAAACAGCGTGCCCATCGCGCAGAGCTGCACCGAGCGCTCCACGAGCCGCGCCAACAACGCTTTGTCGTGTTGCAGACGGCTGTAGAGGGGGAAGCTGATCCGCGAGATGATCTCGACCAATCGCAGGGGGAAGTACGCCGTTTCCTGCGCCCAGCCGAGGAGGCCGAGTGGGGCTTGTCCGAGAACCCGTCCGGCGTAGACGGGGGTGATTGCGCCGGAGGCAAAACCCACGATGTTCTTCAATTGAAACACGACGCCGAAATGCAGGATTGGGCGTAGGGCGCCCTGATCGATGAGCAGGGACGGTCGCCACGGCCGCATGGCAAACGCGCCGAGCACGCCGAAGGCACCTTGGACCAGGATGGCTGCGACAATCGAGAACACGCCCCAGCCTGCATGGGCGAGAAAGATCGCCACGCAGTAGTAGGGTACGACGAGCAACACCTCGAGGATGCTCAGTCGGGTGTACTGCAGCTCGCGCTCCATGAGGACCGTTGGCACTACTCGCGCGGCCGTGAGCAGCAGGTTGAGCGATAATGCGCGAAACAGCCAGATCCCGCTCTCGGGCAAATCGGGCCAGAACCTCACCATCCAAGGCGCTGCGACCCAAACGACGGCAACGATAATCGCCGCGATCGCGAGCTGCAGACAAAAAATACTGGAAAGCTCACGTTGGTTGGGCGGTTCTCTCTGCTGAATCAAGGCACCGCCGAAGCCGGCGTCGCCGAAGTACGACAGGAACTGCAACGCGACCTGGGCAATCGCAATGGCGCCAAAATCGGCTACAGCGAGCCTGCGCCGAAGAGCAATCCCACCGCCAAGAACCGCCAGCTGCAGCAGGATTGTCCGGATTGCCAGCGCGATGGCACCAATCTTGGCGCGCCGCTGCAGTTCTTCTGCATTGGTCGATGGCGCGGCGGACCGATCGTGCTCTTCATTTTGGAACGCTGGCTGCGGCGTCATGGGGTGGTGGCGTCGTTGGCAAGAACCTTTGAAAACCCCTCCGCGTATACTACGGTCCTTAGTTCAAGCAACGACCGGATGGGCGACCGAAGTGCGAGTTACCCGAGATCCTCGAGGCGCAGGCTATAGTCCGGACCAGGAACCCTAGCGCCATGCTCCTCTCGGTCGTCGTCGTCAATTGGAACTCGATTGACGACCTGCGTCGTTGTCTCGCCTCCTTGCGCGTTCAGACGCACCGGGAACTCGAGCTCATCGTTTTAGACAACGGCTCGGAAGATGGCTCGGCCGACATGGTGGCTTCAGAGTTTCCCGAATGCGTCCTATTGCGCGAGACTGAGAACTTGGGTTTTGCCGAGGCCTGCAATCGAGGGATCGCTAGAAGTCATGGCGAATGGGTTGCCATGCTCAACAACGATGCCTTGGCCGAGCCTGATTGGGCCAAGGCCTTGGTCGACGCAGCCCTCGCTGCGCCGGACGGCTGCGGCATGCTGCAGTCCCTACTGCTCTACCAGTCGCGTGATGATGTCATCAACTCTGCAGGCGTCGAATTGACACGGTCCGGTGGCGGTCGTGATCACAAGGAGGGGCAGCCGCGCACTTCGGCTCTGGAGGCGGAAGAGGTCTTCTGCTCCACGGCAGGAGCGGCAGCCTACCGGCGTACGATGCTCGATACCATTCGATTGTCCGGCGGCTATTTCGATCGGTCCCACTTCATGTACTTCGAGGACATGGATTTGGGCTGGCGCGCCCGATTGGCGGGCTATAGCGCAGAGTACGTTCCGGGCTCGGTCGTGCATCATCGGTGGCACGGCAGCACGGAGCGTCATGGGCGTTCCTGGCTGAAGGCCATTGCAAACACCAATCGCGTCAGAACGATCCTCAAAAATGCTTCGCCTGGGATGATCCTAGGCACGCTGCCGGCCTCACTCGAAGGCGCGTTCAACGTCGCAAAACACGGCGGCCTCAAGGGCCTGCTGGTGTTGCTGCGTGCCATCCCACAGAGCTTCGAAGCGCGCGCGGAAGTCGAGCGAATTCGAAAGATCCCGCGTCGCGACATCGAGGCGAAGTGGCGAACCTCCAACGGATGAAGGCGAAACGGCTTAGGGCTTCCATTCAACCGGTCGATTGCGCTATCAAGGCTTCGTAATGGTGTCTCGAGGGTTGCCGGTGTCGATGTTCCTGCTCGCCATACTGGTGGCGAGCCCGGCATCCGCGGGACTTTCGGCGCGGCTCGTCTATCTGCGCTCGGGCACGGCCGAGAACTGCCCCGAGCAAGCGGCACTCAAGAAAGCCGTGGCGCGTCGGCTCGGCTACGATCCGTTCCTGCTCTCGGCACCCCACATGATAGTGGCCGAGGTGTCGGGCAGCGCTAGCGAACTACGGGCGCGGGCGCGCCTTCTGGACGAATCTGGGATCGTGCTCGGAAGCCGCGAATTGTTGGGAAAAGGCTCGGATTGTGCGGAATTGATCGCGTCCTTGGCGTTGGCAATTAGCCTCACGCTCGATCCCATGGCAGCGGCGACGGATCCTGGTCCAGAACCGTCTGTAGCGCCCGAAGTGGCTCGCCCCGAGCCAGTTGAGCCTGTGGCTGAGCCTGTGCCCAAGCCTATGCCCCCGCCGCAGCGCGCAGCGCCCGTGATCACGCCGGTCGAAACAAAAAAGACAACGTCACTGAGTCTGCAAGCGGGAATGGTTGGGAGCTATGGGTGGGTGCCAGCGCTTTCGCCTGCCGTAGAATTGGGCTTGGTCTTGCGGCATCAGAGCTGGTCACTGAGTCTCGACGTGGTTGGCGTTGCACCGCAGACGCGGACTTCGCCGGAGGGGTTGAGCGCGCGTGTGTGGGTGGCCTACGCAGCACTATCGCCCTGCTTGTGGGTGAGTCCCGTGGGAGTCTGCGCACTCGGGACCTTGGGGCGCTACGCGGGGAAGGGCGGAGGAGTGGACATGTCACGCTCAGGCAGTGATCTGCATGCAGCAGCTGGTATGCGAGTGCAGGCGATGCTGCCGTTGAGCGACCGCTGGTCTTTGGGCATGCATGCCGACGGGGTGCGGGTCCTGACGCGTTCGCAATTCATAGTTGCCGGCCAAGAGATCTATCGGCCCGCGCCTTGGGCGGCAAATCTCGGCATTTTCGCCAGTCTGCAGCTGTTCTGACGGATTCTCGTGACGGATCGCCGAGGCTGAGCACTCTTGTTCCTTGGATGGTCCCTGCCACGGTCAGAAGCTCCGAGTCGCCTTCGCCAATTGCGGCGACCGCTGGTATTGCGCCGGACTTCGCGGTCGTTTTCTCCGAGCAACTTCGCTACCTCTGGAACACGCTGCGCCGCCTCGGGATCCACGAGGGGGATCTCGAAGACATCGCGCACGAGGTGATGCTGCGGGTCCATGCCCAACTGCCGCAACATGATCCGGAACAACCCATTCGACCGTGGCTCTTCGGGCTAGCCTTGGGTGCAGCCGCGAACTATCGGCGCCTGGCGAGGCATCGGGTCGAACTGCATGCCGCGCCGCCCGAAGCACGAGCCCCAGAGCTCGCCGCCGACGAAGATCTGATCGCGCGTGAGCGTCGCGTTCTCGTGCAACAGGCGCTGCTTCAAGTCCCGTTGCAGCATCGCGCAGTATTAATCCTACACGACATGGACGAGACCACCGTGCCTGAGATTGCCGCCGCCTTGGGTATTGGCTTGAACACCGCCTATTCGCGCCTGCGATTGGGGCGCGAGGCATTCCGCAGAGCACTCGAGCCGCTCATGGCTCGAGGAGGTGCCAAGTGACCACGCAGATAGGAGAAATGGAGGCGCTGCGCTGGCTGAAAGACAGCGCCCTAGCGGAGCCTGCACCCGCTCCGGACGTAGAAGCTCGCCTTTGGGCTCGGGTGTCGCGCGACGTGAGTGCTTTGGCTATGGGTTGTGGCGGCGTGGCTACGGCTTTGAGCGATTCCGCGTCGCTCGCTTCTGGCACTTGGCGTCGCGTCGTTGCGTCGCGGCTCGCGCTCTGGTCCGCGCCAGCGCTCGTCGTAGGCGCCGCCGCAGGGGTGGCGGGTCACGCCGCATTCACGCCAGAGAAGGTTCGCACGGTGTACGTGGATCGCGTCATTCCTGCTCCATCGCCCAAGATTTCCGCTGCCAACGTCGAGTCGCTTCCTCTCGAACCTGAGGAGCCCGCAACGAGCGTGACACAACGCGCGGTGAAGGTTGCTGCTTCGGCCAGTGCCGAGGTTCGGGCGGAAAGCCCACTAACTCGGGAGCGCGCCGTGTTGGATCCGGCGCGTGCGGCCCTGGCTGCCGGTGACCCTGCGCGGGCGCTCGAGCAAGTGAAGCGCCACGCCAAGGAGTTTCCGGCCGGGATTTTGAGCGAAGAGCGGGAAGCCATCGCGATCAATGCGCTGGTAGGCCTCGGCAGCTACGCACAAGCGACGAAACGCGCCGCGGCATTTCGCGCGCGCTATCCACAGAGCTTGATGACGCATTCGGTGGATGCGGCGATGGCGGCAGTGCCGAAGGAATGATTTGTGGTTGGTGAGCGCCGGGTTGGGACGGTGAGGTGCGCATGAAGACGATGACATTGAGCTTGGGTTGTCTGATGTTGGTCGCTTGTGGCGGCAAGGGGGCCAGTTTGCACGGCGAAGTTATCTGGCCTGACTATCGAGCGACGCTGGTTTGACGGGCCCAAAAGCCGGCGGTTACGGCATTTTCGCGCCACGACGATTTCCGGCAACGGCCCAAGTGCCCTGCCCGAACAGTGATCATGAGCAGTACAATGGGTCCAGCCTCAGCTACCAAAGACCGGCGGCGCGCCCGCGAGGTGGGCATGACTGGCACTGGCAAGAGCCGTTCTGACATTCACGAACTCGGTCGCAGCCGGCCGAGTCCACAGGCGTTGCCGTCCAGTGAGATTAGGCAGGTCCCAGTCAGACTTGACCTGGAATCCTACCGTGTCTGGGTCTCGGGTGGGCCTCTCGCTCTGCGACCCAAGGAGCAACGACTGCTCGGTCTGCTTCAGGAGTCACCCAATTGCCCCGTTGGCTTTGATGTCTTGGTCCCCGCGCTCTACGGCAACACTCCAGTCGAATCCGGGCGCGTGCGCCTCCGGCGTCTGGTTGCCGACATTCGTGCTCGGTTCGGGCCCGAACTCGCGCGCCGACTGCGAACGATCCACGGAGTCGGCTTGGTTCTCACCAACGCGGGAACCGATCCATTGCAGCCCGTAGTGTGAGGGTCGCAGCGTTTGCTCGCCTACTCCCCTTCCAACTCTACCGGCACTCGCCCGTCCAACAGCTCGTCGAGCCAGCGTTCCAACTGCCCCGCGTCCGCGCCATCGATCCGCTGCTCGGCGGAGGCACTGAGTGGGTGCTTTCGACAGAGTCCCCGTTTCAGCGCGGCGCGTTGACCGTCCAAGACTCCCTCGGCTCTGCCTTCGACTTTGCCTTCGACTTTGCCTTCGGCTTTGCCTTCAGCTCTGCCCTCATCAATGCCCTTGAGATACGCCGGGCGAAAGAGCGGGCTCTTGAATTCGTAGGGTTCTTCCTTGTAGGGGCGCATGATTGACTCCAAGAGGGCGGCAGCTTCGGGGGACAGGGCGGCGGCCGCATCAGTATAGCGGGTCGAGGTGTACCCGTCGACGGCGCGCAGCACACCGCGCACCGACCAAATACCCGCCCCAATCGAAGGGCAGCTTGCGATCGAGCGAAAACGGCGTAACGCTCGCGGTTCAACGCCAGCCCATTCAGCCCTCGTGAGACTCAGCAATGACCGTTCTACTCGACCTATCAGCGCTTGACACACCATCGCGGCTGCGCGGGATTGGTCAATACATCATTGGGCTTGCCAGTGGCATTCGTGAGCTGAAAATGGCGGGTGAGCTCGATATCGATATCGACGGGATTGCGCGGTTCGACTGGCGCGGGCGGATTGCGCGGGCGGATGGGCTCGACTACCTCGGGACGCCGGTGCACCCCAACGGCTATCGTTGGTTAGGCTATCGCACGCGTAAGCGGCTCGGTCTGCAGCGTGCGGCGACGGCCCTTGGTGCAACGCTGTTGCATGTTACTGAGCCAGTGGCGATCCCCCGGCCGGGCAAGACGCCGATGGTGGTTACGTGCCTCGATCTGATCCCGCTCATCCTTCACCGCGAGTACCTAGGGCGCTTGCCCTGGCAGCGCGCGCTGCGGCGACGCAAGGACAGCCAGTGTTATGGCACGGCGGAACGTATTCTTGCGATCAGTGAAGCGACACGCAATGACTTGGTCGAGCACCTAGATATCGATGCGAACAAGATTGACGTTGCCTACTTGGGTGTTGACCATGCGCGGTTCTGTGCAACGCCGTTGACTGAAGGCGAGGGCGAACGGGTGTGTGAGAAACATGGCCTAGCGCGCCCATTTTTACTCTACGTAGGTGCCTTCGATTCACGCAAGAATGTCGCCCTATTGGTGCGCGCTTTTGCGAAATCTGGGTTGGCGCGCGATTTCGATCTGGTCATGGGCGGCGCGATGGAAGACGCCTACCGGCTGCCACTGCTTGCTTTGGCCAAGGCGGAAGGCGTCGAGCTTGCAGCGCGTTTCGTTGGGTTTGTATCGGATGCAGATTTGGCACCGCTCTACCGGGCCTGCCACTTCCACGTCTTTCCCTCGAAGTATGAGGGATTTGGCTTGCCGGTGGCAGAGGCCATGGGCTGCGGAGCTCCGACGATCACGACGACCGCCAGTTCACTTCCCGAGGTTGCTGGTGATGCAGCCGTGCTTATCCCCGCAGACGATCTTGACGCACTGAGCGATGCGATGAAAAAGCTCGCCTACGACGATTCGCGGCGTGCGCACTTGGCTTCGGCGGGGCAATTGAAGGCGCAGGAATTTACCTGGCAGAAATGTGCACGACAGACGGTGGCTTCTTACAAGCGGGCACTCGCTTAGACCGCGTCCGGCACTGCGAACAGCGGGCCGAGTTACCTTCTTGGCGCGCCATTGCTCGTTCATTTGAGTCGAGTTTGGTGATTTTTGACTGACAACCTGGCTCCGGTGCAACTGATCGGAGGAACCGCAGAAGTGGTGCACCGCGTGAATTTTCCCGTGCCAAAATCGACGGAGCCGCAGGCAACCGTCACGCACTTTCCTCTCGAGCGTTTGGGGGATGCCGAGCTGGTGATGGCGGCGGGGCGTGGTGATGCTCGTGCGGTGGCGATCATCTGGGACCGCTACTCTGCGCTAGTGAGGAAGGTGCTCCGCTGCGCACTCGGCCCCGATAGTAGTATCGAAGATATCCTTCAGGAGGTATTCATTGCCTTCTTGCGCGGGGCAGAACGCATTGAGCGGGCCTCGGCGCTGCGTGGTTACCTTACCAGTGTTGCAATTCGTCAAGCGGCACTTGAGCTCCGTCGCCGTAAAGTCAGGCGCTGGGTGACTCTCACGCCAACGGGGCAGATCCCCGATTCTCCGGTTGCGCCGCGTGATACCGACGGGCAAGAAGCGTTGCGGGCACTCTATCGTGTGCTCGATCGCATGGCGAATCGAGAGCGATTGGCCTTCGTGCTTCGGCATGTCGAGGGCATGGAGATTCTTGAGGTTGCGCGTACTTTGCGATTGTCCGAGTCCACCGTGCGGCGCGCGTTAGTTTCAGCGCGAAATCAACTCGACCGCTCGCTAGTGCGAGAACCGGCGCTCGGCGCCTACCTCACGGGTCGGCAAGGGGCTGCACCGTGAGCCATTCTTCCCCGCGCGAAGCCGGTTTTGACGGGCTTATCGAGTTGGCCAAAGAGGCTGCAGCTGTGCCGTGTGATCCAGTCATCGATCGGATTGGTCGTGCGCGGCTCGCGCAGCGTGTCACGTGTTCGAGGTTCAATCGGCGCGATTGGGCTCGGTGGTTTGGGCCGGTTCCCAAGCTGGCTTGGGCGGCGCTGATTGCTGTCGTCATTGGTGGCTTTGCTTGGGGCCTGGCATCTCGCCCCATCTGCTTCGTCGTGCGCGGCGCGGATCGGGCCGAATCCTACGTGCGAGCGGCAGACGATCGTGCTGTCGACGTCGATTTCTCGGACGGCACGCGGATCCATGCTGATGCCGGCGCGCGTTTGCGCATCGAAGCGCGCAGCAGTCGCGGGGCAAGGGTTTTGCTCGAGAGCGGTCGCGCCACTGCCCAAGTGGCCCACCGCGCAGGCGCCCAGTGGTGTTTCGTTGCTGGTCCCTTCGAGGTCGAGGTCAAGGGAACACGATTCGTTCTCGCTTGGGATCCGATGAACGAACAGCTGGATCTGAAGCTTGAAGCGGGGTTAGTCGAGGTTCTGGGGCCGCTCGGGCCTCGACCAGTGGCAGTACATGCTGGCCAACAGTTGGTGGCGAACGTGGCCAGGCGAAGCCTCATGCTGTCGGAACTTGGCAAGTCGGAACTTGGCAAGTCCGAGTTTGGAACACCATCATATTCACCACCAGCGCTGCCCTCAAACCAATTGGTCGCTGAAAGTGCGCCTCTGGCCTCGGTTGGTTTGGCGTTGGAGCCGACCGGTGACGCGGCTTTCGTGACCGAGGTCGATGGGAGCCGCGCGAGTGAGCTTGCGCCGAAATCGCCCGCGGCACCGGCGCAGGTATCGTGGTCGAAGTTGTTGGCGAAAGGACAATTTGCCGCCATCGTCCGCTTGGCGGAAAACCCAGAACGCCCCAATTGCAACGAGACTTGCTCGGCCACAGATTTGCGAGCGTTGGCCGAGGCGGCTCGCTACGTAGGTCGTGCGGATTTGGCAGAAAGCACTCTCCTGGCGCTGCGCCGTCGTTATCCGGAACACGCCGAGAGCCGAAAGGCGGCATTCCTGTTGGGTCGACTGTACGAAGCGCGCGCGGATCGCGGGCGCGCAGAGAGCTGGTATGGGACGTACCTCGCGGAGAGCCCGTCGAGCGAGCTTGCTGCCGATGCGTTGGCAGGCCAAATGCGTGTCGCTCGCCGGGCGCGGGGCACCAAGGCCGCCGAGCCGCTGGCGCGAGAGTATCTGCGCCGATACCCTGACGGGGTTCATGCTGCCGCCGCGCAACAGATCTTGGGTGAACACTGAGCCTCTCGAACGACGCCAGCGATGGCTCGTCACGATTTTGCTCGCACTGTCTGCGCTATTTGACGCCAGAACAAGTTGGGCGCAACGGGTCGTGCTTGTCAGGCCTGTGCAGTCTGACCCGGTACTTGGCGATGCATTCAACCGCATCCAGGCAGAGCTGCGGCTCCAACTGTTCGAGGTCGTAGTAATCGAAGCTCGGGGGACCGATCCGATTCAGTCCACAGCTGACGCCGCCAACGAACAGAACGCACTGGCAGCTGTCTCTTTGCGCAAGCAGACCGGCGGCGCGACGGCCGAACTTTGCATTGTTGATCGGGCTACCGGCAAGACTTCACTGCGTCGATTGACGCTTGAGCATGTTGCGGATGCGCCGGCAGTTCTGGCCATTCGGGCAGTGGACCTGCTGCGCGCAAGTCTTCGCGAGTTTGACGGACCGAAAGCTGCCGCACCCGAGATCCGAGATGTAGCGCGCGTTGCAGACTCTGACGTTGCGCATGTCCGGGCGTGGGTGCACTCGAGCGAGCCGCGTACCAGCGCTCGGCTCGGGTTCGCTTGGCTCGATGTTGCGTCGCGTGTGACCGGGGCTTACGGAATCGATCTGAGACTCGACTATGCGGTCGTCGCGGGAGTACGTTTTGGTGTTGGTCTAATGGGGCCAATGATTGGGGCACACTTCGACAGTCCCCTCGGCAGAGCGACGATTCGACAGCAGAGTGTAGTCCTCCGCAGCGCAATTCGGCTGCTGCGCGCGCGCCCTTTCGAGCTATGGCCCAATTTGGGGTTGGGGATCTACCATCTGGATGCTGATTCCGAAGCCATTGCGCCGCTTGTTTCCAAACGCGCTCAGATCTTTGCTCTTCTCGGGACGGCAGGCTTGGCCGGTGCAATTTGGCTACTTGAGCCGATAGCGCTCGAACTCGAGGCATCGGCTGTTCTCTTGA
>Ga0302321_100000639_pt1 | contig 30497 bp, 28 predicted proteins | sample Fen_T0_1_FD_202505 | JGI IMG/M metagenome (GOLD analysis project Ga0302321, IMG submission 202505) | Peat permafrost microbial communities from Stordalen Mire near Abisko, Sweden - Fen_T0_1 | ecosystem: Environmental > Terrestrial > Soil > Wetlands > Permafrost | place: Sweden: Abisko... | reverse complement strand
CGCCAGGCAGAAAACGAGAAGGGTAGCGGAGCGCGACATCGCTGCGAGAAAAGCGAAACAACGCGATCGGGGCGAGCGTGGAATCGCGATTCGCCGTTGCCTTGGCGACGAGGTGCGGTGTTTTTGAAGGCATGTCCAATCCAGAAAAGCCGCATCTATCCGGTCGTCCGCTTGTGACGGTACTGTGCGGTTTTTTGGGGGCGGGAAAGACCACGCTACTCAACCACCTGCTGCGTCAGTCAGAAGGTCGACGTTGGGCAGCGGTGGTGAACGATGTCGCCGCTATCAATATCGATGCTGCTCTCGTGAAAACGCAGTCTGCTGGGAACGACGTGGTGGAACTAGGCAATGGCTGTGTATGTTGTTCCAATCGCGACGACTTGGCGGAGACGATTGCGCGGCTCGCGGCCCAGGGGACGTATGAGCATATTTTTGTCGAAACATCGGGCGTAGCTGAACCACGTGGTATCGCTAGTTTATTTACGCAGAAGAATCCATTTGGACGCAGTCTGAGCGACTTCGCGCAGCTGTCCGCGTTGGTAAGTGTGATCGACGCGGCGCATTTTCTTACTGAGTGGCGTCAGCAGCATGAATCAAAAAAAGAAGAGCCCGCCACGCCAGGTATGAAACAGCCGGTTTTCGAATTGATGGTTGATCAAGTCGAATGCGCTGACGTGATCGTACTTAATAAATGCGATCTCGTTACCGAGGCTGAGCTAATGCAATTGGAGGAAATTGTACGCGGTTTGAATGAGCGCGCTGAGTCGGTGCGCACTGAGCAAGGGCAGATTGCGCAGGAGTTTTTGCTCGAACGAGTGCGGTTCGATCCGACGGCGACGCCGGGAGCGGCGCGCTGGATAAAAATTCTTAACACAGTGCCGGCGAGCGGTGGCTTGGTGGCGAAGGTGGGCGGAAAGCCATCGGCTGTCGCCGTGACACCCAGACATACGGAGCGCTATGGTATTACGAGCTGGGTCTTTCAGGCGCGGCGGCCGTTTGCGCGAATGAAATTTGAGGCGTTGCTCGCGCGCGGTGCCTCAGGCCTTTTGCGTGCCAAAGGATTTTTTTGGCTGGCGGAGCGTCCTGACGAAATGGGTTTCTTGTCGGTGGCGGGCGGTATCGTGCGGATGGATTTTCCGAGCTATTGGTGGGCCGCGATGATTGAGAGCGGCCGAGTGGCTCGGGGCGACGTGCCCGAATCGTTGGAAAAAATCTGGGATGAAACGGCCGGTGATCGCCGCCAGGAATTAGTTTTTATCGGAATAGGTTTAGACGAAAAAGCACTGCGCCGTGAGTTGGAGCAGTGCCTCGTGGAGTGAAAAAGGCTAGGATTATTGCTGGCTCGGTGCTTCCAAAGGCTTGCCGTTCACGATCACATTTTTGAAGACGAGATTCTCGACTGTCCCTAGGCGAATACGTTCGCTCTTCAGTTTTAGGTTTATGTTTTCGAGGGTGACGTCGCTGACTTTGGCGTGATCGTGACCTTTGAGTGAACCAAGGCTGTCATAGGAGCCGGTAATGTTGCTCGCGGTCACGTTGCGTACTGTCGAGTGTGGCCGCGGCTGGCCTTTGAGATCGAAATATTGAGTCCACGGGTCGATTGAGAAGAGCTGTCCATAGCCCTCGACCGTGATGTTATTGAAGTGAATGTCTTCATATGTCTGCGGAGTATCGGGGCGTAGTTTTAGGCGTACGACCGTGTTGGTGCGGGTGTTGCTCGCGTTGATGACCCGGCAGTTTTCCACAACGACATCACGCACGATGGTGGCCTCGCTGCCGAGGGTGACGACGCCGTGGCCGAGCGCAAAAGTGCAATCACTGATGCGGATGTGCTCGACGGGCGGGCTATCTTTATCCTGCAAGGCAAACGGGCCTTTGGATCCTTTGATCGCAATGCAATCGTCGTCGACCGAAATGGAGCAGCCCTTAATCGTAACATTTTGGCAGCTGTCGATGTCCATGCCGTCCGTACTGGGAGCGCCAATCGGCGCAGTGACGGTCACCTTCTCAACTAAAACCTCTCGACAGCGGTAAAGGTGTAGATTCCAGAACCCCGAATCTTTTAGCGTGATGCCGGAAATGACGACATCGTTACAGGTGTCGATGAACATCAGGCGGGGGCGTTCGACGTCGAGATTCTTGGTTTTGTTGTCGGCCGCTAAACGTTTCCAGAAGAGTTGCCAAAATGCCTGTCCCGAACCTTCGAGCATGCCTTCCCCGGTAATACGCAAGTGGTCGCACTTACTGGCATTGATGAGCGCGGGCCGCCACTCTTCGAAGTGACCTTCAATGCGCGTCATGGTTTTTGGGTAGTCCTCGATAAAGGTTGAACCACGTAGCACCGCGTTTTTTTCAAGATGCAGAGCGACGCCGGGTTTTAGAAAAAGAGCGCCCGTTGTATACACGCCTTCTGGCACCACGACGGTGCCGCCTCCGGCTTTGGCGACGTGGTCGATCGCTTGTTGAATAGCCTGTGTGCTCACCGTCCGACCATCGCCTGTGGCATTAAAATCGGTGATAGAAACCCGCAAAGGTGTGGGATCGGCGGCGCGAATCGATAGCGCTAACATGGCCAAAATTGAAGCAAGAATCAGGCGTGGGGACATGGCGGTCTGGATGGAATTTAGGAGAATCCGATGACCTCTGAAACGCGGCGCGTCAAACCGCAACCGATCGTACAGTCTTTAATGTAAAATATTGCTCCCTTGTCTTGGCGCACGGGCGTGTCAGCTATGTTGTTTCAGTCATGCCCGAGCCTGTGCCCATTGCTGCTGAAAAGAGAATTTCACCCACCGTACCGCGTCGGCTCATTTGTCGTGATCGGTCGGTGACGCTCGATGGATCGCCAAAGATGGTCGGTATTGTTAACGTTACCGACGATTCCTTTTTTGACGGCGGACACTTTATTTCGTCCGAGACGGCAGTGGCGCAGGGGCTAAAACTCGTTGCTGAAGGTGCAGCAATATTGGATATCGGTGGGCAATCTACGCGGCCGGGTTATGTGGAAGTTTCCGATGAGGACGAGATCGCACGTGTGGTTCCTGTGATCGCGGCTCTTGTCGAAAAGACATCCGTCCCCATCTCAATTGATACGTATAAACCGGCGGTTGCACGCGCGGCTTTGGCAGCGGGCGCACACGTGCTCAACGACATCTTTGGTTTTCAAGGCGACCCCGAGTTGGCCCGCGTCGCAGCCGAGGAGGGATGCGCGGTGATCCTCATGCACAATGACGCGGCTTTTAAGACTGCTTTGGCTGACCCGCTCGCGCTTGTGTATGCGTTTTTCGATCAGTCGCTGGCCATTGCAGATCGGGCAGGTGTGTCGCGAGACAAGCTCGTGCTCGACCCGGGTATTGGTTTCGCGAAAACGCAGGAGCAGAATCTCACGTTGATTGCACGGCTTGGCGAGTTGCGGAGGTTCGGCTTGCCAATTTTGCTGGGGGCCTCGCGAAAATCTGTGATTGGCAATATTCTCGCGCTCCCGCCAACCGAGCGTCTCGAAGGCACCCTCACGACGACCGCGCTTGCGGTTTGGCAAGGTGTAGAGTTTATCCGTGTGCACGACGTGTGCGCCAACGCCCGCGCCGCACAGACCGCCGCCGCTATTCGAACCTTTTCAAAACCATGACCGGACGAATTCATCTTAAGAACATGGTGTTTTACGGCTACCATGGAAACCTCGTGGAGGAAAATACGCTCGGCCAGCGCTTCCTCATCGATCTCGCGCTCACGCTCGACATCGCCGATGCCGCACGAACGGATGACCTGAATACTACCGTTGACTATGCCAAGGTCTACGCTCTGTGCCGAAAAATCGTGGAGCAGGACCGCGTCAAACTACTCGAGACGCTCGCCAACCATATCATCGACCGCGTGCTTGAAACGAGCCCACGCGTGACAAAGGTAGAAATCGTGATTCGAAAACCGTCTGTCGCGGTTGGCGGTGCGCTCGATTACGTAGCGGTTGAAACCAGTAAAGAGCGGTGAGCACGAGTACTGCTTACCTCGGTTTGGGTGGCAACCTTGGCAACCGTCGTCAGTTTTTGACCGAGGCAATCCTTGCACTCAATCGCGAGCCTGGAATTCGCGTCGATAAAATATCATCGGTTTACGAAACCGAACCTGTCGGCGTGATCGACCAGCCTGATTTTTTGAACCTCGTAGTGGAAGTGACGACTACGCTTACTGCCCACGATCTGCTGATGCGTTGCCTGCAAATCGAAGAAACGCTTGGCCGAGTTCGCGCCGAACGTTGGGGGCCGCGTACGATCGATGTCGATCTGCTCTGGTTTAATGGCACCGCGGTTAACGAGCCTGATCTTGTGCTGCCGCATCCGCGCATGAAAGATCGCGCTTTTGTGCTCGTGCCGCTGGCGGAAATCGCCTCGTCGCTTTTGGTGGAGGGTATGCGTGTTGATGAACTGGCTTCTCGGCCCGATCAATCTGGCCTCAGGCGGCTTGGACCTCTTGATGCACTGCCTGAGTGAAAGCCGAACTAAAAGAAATCACCTGGAGTTTTTCACCAGAGGAGCTTTTTGCCGGGCTATGCGACCGACGTGGAGCTTTTTTTCTCGATAGTGCGCTAGAGTCCGGTGGACTTGGACGATATTCATTCATTGGATTTGATCCGTTTCTGACCTTTCGGGCGGTTGACGGTTTGATCAGTTTGCGCCGATCGGCCGGAGAAGAGATTTTTCGTGGCGACGTTTTGCTCGAGCTCAAAAAATTGCTGGCGAAATACCGGTGCGCTCCGACCGCCGAAATTCCGTTCCCTGGCGGAGCCGTTGGATTTTTCTCCTACGAGTTCGGCGCGGGTTTAGAACGAATCAAAAGTTCGGCTGATGATGAGTTTGGTGTGCCAAGTATCGAACTCGATTTCTACGACGGTGTAATCATGTTCGATCATGTGGCACGCCGGACTTTTCTCGTCGCAAATCCGATCGATAAGTACGCTGCGGTCACGATCTTTCGGCGGCTTGAACAGGTCGTTGCTCAGTGTGCGATTCATACATTTGCGAAGCCGCCCGCGAAAATGGTTACGCGTGGAGTTTCGGCGGCAGTCACAAAAGCCGATTACCTCCAAGCTATTGCGCGCATCAAAGACTATATTGCTGCGGGCGATGTCTACCAAGTGAACCTGACGCAACGTTTCGAAGCGCCCCTCGCGGTGCATCCCTATGCTCTGTATTTGAAGCTTCGTCAGCGTAGTCCCGCGCCGTTTTCGTGCTATCTCAATCTAGATTCATTACAGGTGGTGAGTAGTTCGCCTGAACGTTTCTTGCGGATTTCCGACGGCCATATTGAGACTCGTCCGATCAAAGGCACGCGCCCTCGGGGCAAGAATCCAGTGGAGGACGAACGTTTACGTGTAGAATTGGCGACGAGTGAAAAAGATCGGGCTGAGTTACTGATGATCGTTGATCTTGAGCGCAACGACCTCGGTCGGGTTTGCGAACCGGGCACGATTGGTGTGGAGGAGCTGTTTAGAGTGGAGACTCATCCAACGGTGCATCACCTCGTGGCGAACGTTTCGGGGAAGCTGCGCGCGGGTTGCGACGTAGTTGATTGTATTCGTGCGACGCTGCCGGGTGGTTCAATCACGGGCGCCCCAAAAATCCGCGCCATGCAGATCATCGACGAACTGGAAAAAACACGGCGTGGTGTTTATACGGGCGCTGTCGGTTATATTGGCTTTGATGGTGGTTGTGACCTCAATATCGCAATTCGGACAATAATTTGTGCCCATGGAAGAGCCTATTATCACGTCGGCGGAGGAATCGTTTGGGATTCCGAACCAGAAGCGGAATATCAGGAAACGCTCGACAAGGGTGCTGCGATGCGCGCGGCTTTGATCAATCCATGAAACAAACTCAATCCATGCGTTTTGCCGTATTGAACGGGCGATTACTCGAGCGTGCGGCAATCGCGATTTCGCCATTTAGCGATGGATTTATGTTCGGTTGTGGCGTATTTGAAACGCTCAAGGTGACGAATGGGAGCCCGGAATTTTGGGTTGATCATCAAACACGTCTCGAGCGAGGAATGACTGAACTTGGTTTGGTTTCCGGTCTGAATCCGGGCGTGCGCTCACGTTGCGAGGAGTTGATCCGTGCAGAGGGTGCGCGTGAAGCAGTATTGAAGATCGTAATGTTCCAGGACGAAGGGCTCGTCTCGGAACTAATTCTGCTGCGCGACTTCGTGTATACAGAAGAGCACTACAAACGTGGTTTTTCGCTCAAGGTGGTTGCTGGCCGAACCTCAGGTGAGGCTTTGAGTCGGCTCAAAACCCAAAACTATCTATGCAATCTTCTGGCGCTGCGGTCCGCGAAAGCCGAGGGCTTCGATGAAGTTATTTTTGTTGATGGGCAGGAGCGTGTTTTCGAAGGTGCCACGGCCAACATTTTTGCGGTGCGAAACGACATCCTTTACACGCCGCCGCTCGTCCACGGCATCTTGCCCGGTGTGGTGCGAGGGCGCTTATTAAAAGCAACGGAGCTGGCGATTAAAGAACGTACACTGACGGTGTATGACCTAAAAACAGCGGACGAAGTTTTTCTGAGCAATTCGGTCTTTGGTATCATGCCGGTGCGCGAAATTCAGGGGCAGGGATATGACGATTTCTCGACCGCTGAACGGTGCCGGTCGCTTTTAGCGTCGCATTAGCAAGTAGTTACATCGGCCGGACAGGAGCACCCTAAAAAGGTTTTTGCAAATTGCTTACGGCTTAATCGCAGGGTCAGCTCAGGGTTTCCCTGATGGGGTTAATCCTCATTTCTGCTAATGTTTTGCACATCCAGTCTTCAATATGAAAAAATATCTGATCTCATCGTTTGTGCTTCTATGCGGGATAGTTCCGTTGGCCTCGGCCCAGTTAGTGGACTCGAGGACCTTCTTTGTTCAGGGTGTCACTGATGTCGCAGCTTCCGGCTCGATCCAGTTTTGGAAAACTTCGGCCACCACCGGAGAGGTAAAGCTCTTCATCGACAATCTCTCAGTCTATAAAGCACTGAATCATACGCTCACGGGCTATGAAAACGGTGTTCTTACCGGCTTTGCCTTCAATGTCGGCTCGGGCTTTAACTACATCAATCACTCTTTTACGGAGACGTTGCTTGGTCCAATCGCCGGTCTGGCGACAGGTTCTGAGCCATGGGGACTGGACTTTTCCTATACGGGTTCGACCACGGTCGGTGGTGGGCCCAATGCCGAAACCTTCGAATCGAGCGCGTTTGCGGATAATCCCTCGACCCACAATGGACTGAGTGGCGGTTATTCGGCGCTTTTCACCTTCAACTACAGCGCATCAAGTGCTGCGAATTTGACCAACAACTTTAACTCGGCTGGCTTTTTCTCCGATGCCGATACGAAGGATATCTACTTCCGCTATCAGGCCGTCGGCAGCGGTTGTGGCGACGAGCAGAGTGACAAAGTCTTCTGGGGCTGGGCTAGCGTGCCTACCCCTGATCCCTTCATTCCTAATTCACCTGTTCCCGAACCATCTACCTACGGCTTGACCGGGGTCGCCGCTCTTGGTGCTTTGATTTTAGTTCGTCGTTATCGCAAAAAGTGAACCGCCTCGAGCGCGGCTTTCCGCTTAATTATTTCTCAACCAGCATCGTTTTCGGTGCTGGTTTTTTTATGCCACGCGATTGAATCTTACAGCCGATTGATCGTGCTGGCGGCGCAGCCTGCGCCGAAACCATTGTCGATGTTGACCACGCTCACTCCGGGGGCGCAGCTGTTGAGCATCGCCAATAAGGCAGACAAACCGCCGAAATTCGCTCCGTAGCCGATGCTTGTAGGTACGGCGATGATCGGTTTGTCCACAAGGCCGCCGAGCACGCTGGGCAGGGCGCCTTCCATGCCGGCGACGGCAACGATGCAGCGGGCGCTACGAATAATTTCCAGGCGGTCGAATAGCCGGTGCAAGCCAGCGACGCCGACGTCAAAGACGCGTTCGACGCGGTTGCCGAAGACTTCAGCCGTGATGGCGGCTTCCTCGGCGACGGGCAGATCGGAGGTGCCGGCGGCGACGACGACTATGTACTTCTTTGCGTTTTTCGGCGCGGTCTTTCCTCGGCGGATAATGGTGCGTGAGATCGGATCGTGGGCGAGGGTTGGTGAAAGTATTTTGGCGGCTTCCCAGTGCTCGGCTGAGACCCGGGTGGCAAGGATGGGGCTTTTGCTGGCGAGCATGCGTTCGAGGATGCGGTGGACCTGTTGGGGCGTTTTACCGGCGCAGTAAATGACTTCGGGGTGGCCGGTGCGGAGTTCGCGGTGGAGGTCGAGTCGCGCGAAATTGCCGAGCTTGGCGGCGGGAAAATCTTTTAGTTCGTCGAGCGCGGCGGCAAGGTCGGTTTTTCCGCGCCGGTACCGTTCGAGGATCTGGGTGAGTGTCTCGCGGTTCATGTTGGAGTTATTTGGCGTGGGGCGGCTGGTTGCGGCGGACGATTTCGGTGAGGATCGTTTGCTCTACTTCACGCAAGGGCACTCCGCGTTCGGTCGCGATACGGCGGAGGTCTTCGTGTTCGGGCTTAATCTTCACTGCACGGCCGTCGAGCCAGCCGGTTTTCACGCGTACGGGTCCAAGCGTGGTGGCGATTTCTTCGGTGGTGCGTTCGAGCACAATCTTGCCAACCTCGCGGCGGCGCAGGCCGAGCGTGGTGGTTTCACGCAGAAAAATCTCCGTGATCGCGGCTTCGCGTTCCGGTGAGCAGAGCGCGGAGAGCGTTATGCCGGGCCGCGATTTTTTCATCGTGATCGGTGTGATCCAGGCATCGCTCGCGCCGGAGGCGAGTAAGCGTTCGAGGACGTAGCCCGTCGTTTCGCCTGTGATATCGTCCAAGTTGCACTCCAAAATAATGGCAGTGCCTTGGCGGCTGGTGGTGGGCGAAGTGTTTGTGGCGGCAGGCTCTGTGGCGCGCGTGGCGAGAAAAACACGCATCAAATTTGGGATCGGGCCGTCTTTGTGGCCGATGCCGTAGCCGACGCGTTCGATGGCGAAATCCATCGTGTTGGTGAAGCCGTCGGCACTCGCGATGAGAATCGCCGCGCCTGTCGGCGTCGTCGCTTCAAAGGGTACAGCACCCGCATGCACTGGTGCACCGCGCAAAATCTCGGCGGTGGCAGGCGCGGGTACAGGTAGGCGACCGTGCGCGCATTTCACGAAGCCGCCGCCGAGTTCGACCGTGGAAACGTAGATGTGATCAGGCTTGAGCCAGTCGAGCGCAATGGCGGCACCGACGATGTCGATAATCGAGTCCACTGCGCCGACTTCATGAAACGCTACGTCGTCGACGGACATGCCGTGGATCTTGGCTTCGGCTTGGGCGACACAGGCAAAGATGGCGAGGGCGCGGCGTTTGGCGGTGGACGTGATGCTGCTCTTCTCAATCAGTGCGACGATATCACGATGGGCGCGGTGCTCATGGGGCTGCGCATCGTGGCCGGGATGGTGAGGATGAGGATGGCTGTGCGGTTGGGCGGACGGGGCAGTTAGGTGACTTCCGTCGGCGAGGATTACATCGGCGCGGGTGCCGCCGATGCCTTTGCGAGCGTCACGCGTGAGTTGGAGCTTCCAACCGGTTAGGCCGAGTTTATTGAGTTCTTGTTCGAGATAGTCTGCGGGCACGCCGAGATCGACCATTGCACCGAGGTGCATGTCGCCGGAGATGCCAGCGGAACAATCATAGTAGAGGATGCGTTCAGGCATTTTTCTGGGAAGAGCTTAGGACCCGATTGAGACTGCCAGTCTGATAACCTTCGAGTTCTAGGCAAACGTAACGAAAGCCCGCGGCTTTAATTTCTCGCGAAATGGTGTCGAGGCGCACGGGGTCAAAAAACTGGGCGCGCTCGGCGGGGCCGACTTCAATGCGGGCGATGTCGCCGTGGTGCCGGACGCGACATTGGCGGAAGCCGTGGGCGCGCAGAATTTGTTCGGCGCGGTCGATGGCAGTGAGTTTTTCGAGAGTAATACGTTCGCCGTAGGGGACGCGGGAGCCGAGACATGCCGCGGCCGGTTTGTTCCAAGTGGGCAGGCCGAGTTCATGTGAGAGCGCACGGATATCGGCTTTGTACAAACCTGCTTCGCGCAAAGGGCTGCATACGCCGAGTTCGGAAAGCGCGGTTAGGCCTGGTCGGTAGTCGGATTCGTCGTCGAGATTGGAGCCGTCGAGGACCACACGCACGTTGTGGGTGGCAGCCAGTTCGGCGATGCGGGCAAACTCGATCTTTTTGCAAAAGTAACAGCGATTGATCGGATTTGCGGCGATGGGCTCGTCGAGTTCGTTGTCCTCAACTAGGAAATGGGCGATGCCGGTGAGTGCGGCGATTTCTTTGGCCGTGGTGAGATCGTCCGACGGCATCATCGGCGAGACCATGGTGATGGCGATGGCGTTGTCGCCGACGGCTTCGCGTGCCGCTTTGCAGAGGAAGCTGCTGTCGACGCCGCCCGAAAAGGCCACGGCGACACGGCCGTGCTTGGCAATCACGGCGAGGAGACGTTGATACTTGTCTTCGAGAGTGAGGGTTGGGTCAGGCACAGGACAAAGGAGGGTTCTTTTGTGATTGGCGCAACTCGCAGAGGCCAGAGGAAAGCGCTCGCTTCCTGTCGATCAGGAAGTTGCGCGACGACGCAGCGGGGCGCGCGTATTTTTTTGGCGAGAATTGCTCGCTCCTGTTCTGAGTGGTGCCAAGTTTACGTACCCGATCGACGCAACATTTTTCATTCAACAACTCGACTCAATCCCATGCATATCCCTGATGGATTCGTTGATGTGAAAACAGCGGTCACGGCTTCGGCGCTTTCGGTCGCCGGGCTCAGTTACGCGCTCTATCACGTGCGGCGCGAGCTGCCTTTGCGACGGGTGCCGCTGCTCGGGCTTGGTGCAGCTTTCGTGTTTGCGGCACAGATGGTCAATTTCCCTGTGATTGGTGGCACGTCGGGGCATCTTGTGGGAGGTGCGCTGATCGCTGCGCTGCTCGGTGCGCCAGCCGCGATAGTGGTGATCACGACGGTGTTGGTCGCGCAGTGTTTTCTTTTCGCAGATGGTGGCGTGACGGCGCTGGGGGCAAATATTTTCAACATGGCGGTGGTCGCGCCGGTGGTGGGGAGTGCGGTCTATCGCGGTGTTTACCGAATGCTGCCGGGGCTTCGCGGACAAGTTGCGTCGGTGGCGTTCGCGGGCTGGTGCTCGACCGTTGCAGCCTCGATTGCGTGTGCTGGGCAACTTGCGTGGTCAGGCACAGTGGGGTGGGCCGTCGCGTTTCCGGCGATGACGGGCATTCATATGTTGATCGGCATTGGTGAAGGCGCGATCAGCGCGCTGGTGTTTTTTGCGGTAGCCAAGGCGCGGCCTGAACTGGCCGAAGCTACGCCAGCGCTGCCGACGCGTAGCTTTGTTGGCTACGGTTTGCTGGTGGCGATCGGTGTGGCTTTGTTTGCTGCGCCTTTCGCCTGTCCGTGGCCCGACGGGCTGGAAGCAGTGGCGGCGAAGCTGGGCTTCGAGCATGCAGCCAAGGCGCCAGCCACAGCACCGATGACAGATTACGTTATGCCGGGCGTCGGCTCGGCCGGTCTGGCGACAGCGCTGGCAGGCGTCGTGGGTGCACTGGTCGCTTTTGGATTCGCGGTTTTTCTGAGCCGGTTGCTGGTGAAAAACGAGTCGGCATCGAACAAAACGACCGCGAACTTCTGACGTATGAGCGGCATCCATTTCGGACATAATCACACGCCCTACGCGCCGGAATTTCGGCCGACGGCCGGCGTGCGGATCCCGCTTGCGTGGCTGGCGCCGGAGTGGAAACTCGCCGCGATGCTCACGCTGGTGGTGGGCACCGCAATCGTGCCGCTGGCCTGGTGGTACTGGCATGCGGGCGAAGGCTTGTTACTACTCGCGGTCATATTGCTCGGGCAGGTGGCGCTGAAGCCGCTCTTGTGGCGTGTACTTTGGTTGTTGCCATTTGTCGCCGGCGCAGCGTTAGCCGCGGCGTGGCACGGACCAACAGGACCGGGCTGGCCCACGGTGGCGGCGCGCGGGAGTTTGTGCCTTTCGACAGTGTTGATCTTTGCGGCGGTAACGCCCTTCGGCGTTTTGCCGGGGGTGTTGCGTCGAATAGGGGTGCCCGCCTTGCTTGTGACGACCATGGCTTTGATGCACCGCTATCTTTTTGTGCTCGTCGATGAGTCCGAGCGTATGCGTCGGGCGAGGACTTGTCGCACGTTTGTGCGGAAACGCCGTTGGGGTTGGGCGATGCCGGCGGAGGTGATTGGGCGACTTTTTGTACGCGCGTCCGAGCGCGCGGAGCGAATTTATCTGGCCATGTGCGCCCGCGGATGGAAATGACCACGACTGCTCTAGCCGTTGATAAACTCGCCTACCGTTATCCCGACGGGACGGTGGCGTTGTGTGACGTGGCTTTCCAAATCGCGCCAGGCGAATGTGTCGGTTTACTGGGACCGAATGGTTCAGGTAAGTCGACCCTCTTGCTCCACCTCAACGGTATTCTGCCGGAAAAGCCAGGTGTCACAGGCACGGTGAGCGTTCAAGGGAAACTCATCGGCATCGCTAACTTCGAAGAAATCCGACGTCAGGTCGGGCTGATGTTTCAGGATCCCGACGACCAGCTTTTTTGTGCGACAGTCGAGGAGGATGTTGCTTTTGGTCCAAGTCAGTTGGGTTTGTCGAAAGAGGTTGTGGCTGAACGCGTGCGTCGCGCGCTCACGCAGGTTGGCCTGATTGGCTACGAACGTCGGACGCCTTACCATCTGAGCCAGGGCGAAAAACGTCGGGCTTGTCTCGCGGGTGTGTTGGCCTGTGAACCGTCAATTCTCGTGCTTGATGAACCGACGAGTGGCCTCGATCCGCGAGGTCGACGCGAATTCATGGCGCTGTTGCGCGAGGTGCCTGCGACTAAGTTGATCGCGACGCACGATTTGGAAATGGTGGTCGAGATGTGTCCGCGTTCGATCATTCTTGACGGTGGTCGTGTGGTGGCTGACGGCCCTACGCTCGAACTACTCGATAACGAAGAGTTGATGCTCGCACACGGGCTCGAGCGGCCGCATTCGCTTCATCATTTGCGGATTGATGAGCCGTTTTTCTGGAAACCGCCGCAACAGCCGGCGAGATAGTGCCCGGCCTACTCAGTCTGCGCACCTCAGCACGTAAACTGCGCCTTTTTCACTGCCGATGGCGAGTTGTTCGTCGTTGGATGACCAGCAGAGTTTTGTCGCGGCAGCCGGCATGCGCACGGTGGCGCGGAGCGGCTGTTTGCGATCGGGACTCCACAGCATGAGCACTCCATCCTGTGAGGCGGAAGCAAGGACTCCATGCGAGTGTTGGAAGGCCACGGCGCAGACTTTCGTATCGTGAGGGAACATTAACGGCTCGCGACCTTCAGGGCCTTCGCCCGAGCAGTCCCAAATACAAGCGTCCTTGCCACCGCCTGTGGCGAGCCAGCGACTGGTATGATCGTAGGAGAGTTCTTTCACCTTGCCCTCGTATCCGCTCATGTTGAGTTCGAGATCAGTCTCGGGAATCCAGAGGTGCACGCTCGGGTCCTGGTTACCGGAAACTAACCATTTGCTATCAGGTGACCAGACGAGCGCGTGGATGCCGTTGCCGTAGGCGAACTCTTTTTGCGCGATGAAATCATCCGCATCCCACAAGCACACGCCCCCGAAATATGCTGCGGCGAGGCAACCGCCCTTGGGTTGCCAGGCAATAGCCGAAAGAGTTTTGGGCGCGGGCTTGAAACGATGACGGAGCGAGGCGTCGGCGTTGAGGAAAACGAGATCGCGTCCAGCGGACGCAGCGAGGATCGAACCATCGGGGCGCCAATCGAGGTGCTCGACCCAGGCGTTGCCGAGTTCGGCCGTGCCCGTGTGCTGGCCAGCTGCGGTGTCCCAGAGCTTTACTTTTCCATCTTGGCCGCCAGTGGCGAGTGTAGCGGCGGTAGTCGGGCGCCACGCCAAGCAGTTTGTACCATCGTCGTGGCCGGGCAGGTCGTGAAGTTTTACGCCGTCGCTACTTTTGAAAATCGAGATCGCTCCTGCGGCCGAGGCTGCGGCGAGCTGCGTGCCATCGGGCGACCACGCGAGATCGATCACATAATCGTCGAGGACGGCAGCCCAGTGTTTGGTAAGGTTCATGTGCTGATCGCAAGAAACGTGAAGATGCGCAGAAATGCCACGCGGAATTTTAAGCCTTTGTACGTTCTTCGTATGGAGGCTAGCGTTTAAGCCGCGATTGAGACCGATCAAGGCGGAGCCGATTCGCCGCCGTACTCGCGAGTGATTGTGAGTGATGGACCTGCACAATGAAAAGGGCCCATGCGGTTGCTGAAATAGTTACACTGCGTTTTTTGCAGCATGCCTGTGATACCTCAAATTCTCGCTTTTTCTGGGAGTGCGCGTCGGGATTCTCTCAATAAAAAGTTACTGGCGGTTGCGGTGCAGGCCACGCGTGAGGCAGGCGGCGAGGTCACGCTGCTCGACCTCAACGACTATTTGCTTCCGCTTTATAACGGTGATGTGGAAGATACCGCTGGTTTGCCGGCGGGTGCGGTGAAGTTAATCGAACTTATCACGCGTCACCATGCTCTGTTGATTGCATCACCCGAATACAATTCGATGATTACGCCGCTTCTGAAAAACACCCTCGATTGGTGCACGCGAGGCGAAGATAATCCGTTTACCGGCAAAATTGCCGCAGTTGTCTCGGCCTCGCCTGGTGCGTTGGGCGGCATCCGTTCGCTACAACTTGCGCAGCAACTTTTGTTGAAGCTTGGCTGTTATGTGGTGCCTCGACAAACCATGCTTCCGCATGCTGACAAGGCATTCGACGTGAATGGCCAGTTGACCGACGGGCGTGCGCTTAAGGCGGTGAAAGAACTGGCGATCGCTCTCGTGGAAACGACGCGAAAGCTGAGCACGTGAACTAGGCCATCACATTGCGCAAGTCGGTCCGAGCTTAACTTCTGACGATCAAAGTAACCTAATAGGTTACCCATAGATTCGCACGTCCCGCTTCTGTTCGGCTCGCCTTTGCGAGCGTCGCACCGCGGCGCGGTAGAGTTTTCAGGTTGGCCGAGGATATGGCACAAGAAACGCGCACCGTGTAGCGAGTTGAAATGATTTGGCTTGCTCATACAAAGTAACCCAATAGGTTACTTTATATGACGTCGATTCATCCGAAGTTGAAGTTGTGGTTGGATTTGAGCGAGCTGTTGGCTAAAGCGGCGGAAGTCAGCGCGAAACGACTTCAGAAACGGTTGAAGCCGCGACGTCGCGTTTCATATAAAACCCGAAGGCCGGGCGAGGACACGCTCATGTGGAACGCGTGTGTGGGCCTCTTGCGCAATGAGTTGAAGCCCTTTGGCTCAAAAGTGCGGCTGGCGCGTTTTCTGGGAATTCCAAAGCAGCGCTTGAATGATTATTTGAAGGGACGCAGCCGGATGCCTGATGCCGAAACGCTTTTACAGATGTTAAACTGGCTGGCGCAAAAGCGCGCCGGTCATGATTTATCGCTCTGAATGGCGAGGCAGGATATGGCCGGGTTGGGTTCGTGTCTGGTTGCATGTCGGCGCGGTTCATTCAGCCGCCGACTACAGACCGTCGTTTGCTCGTGACTCAAGGTTGCAGCGCGGGGAATTATAAAGTAACCCAATAGGTTACTTTCGGTTTAGAGCTTTCGCGGGTGTCGGATCATGGCATTGGCCGCAGCTGGATGATCGTTTCCTGAACGCGAGGCGGGTAAGCGCTTGGGGAAGTAACCTAATGGGTTACTTTGATTCCGGGCGACTGCATCACGTTTTAGGAGACGCAGGCCTTGAAGCTTTCGTTCAATGCGGCTCGGTCTAAGTTCTTGCCGATGAAGACGAGTGTGTTGGTTCGTGGAGTGTCGGCCCATTCGCGATCGAATTTGGCGTCGAAAAGCATGTGCACGCCTTGGAAGACGAGGCGCTTGTTCGAGCCTTTCACGCTGAGCACGCCTTTCATTCGGTAGATGTCGGCGCCTTTTTCTTTGAGCAATTTGCCGATCCATTCGTTAAGTTTTTTGCCATCGAGATCGCCGGGCTCGCTGATGCCGACTGAGGAGACGGCGTCCTCGTGCGAGTGGGTGTGCTGGAAATCTTTTTGCCAGACCGGCTTTACGGTGTCGCCTGCGACGTGGATATGAAGCGGGTCTTCGCCGCAACCTTCGAACACCAGGAAGTTGCCTGGTTGTTTGATCTCCAGTTTGTAATGGCCATGTCCGTCTTTCAGTAGGAGGCGATGGAGCGTGCCACCGGGCGAGAGCGTCTCGCCATCTTTCACTTTGTTTTCCCAATCGGAGAAAGTGAGCACGGCGGCGTCGCGGGCGGTGACGAGGTCTTTTTCGTCGAGTGATTTTACGGGCATCACGACAACGTCGAGTTCGTCGGGGTTGCCGTGATGATGGTGATGTTCGTGACCTTCATGATCATGTTCGTGCTCGTGGTCATGCTCTTCGGACTCGTGCTCACCGTGCGAATGATCATGGCCGCAGGTGCATTCGTGCCCTTCTTCGTGTTCATGTTCGCCGTGATGGCAATGGCCGATGACGAGTTCGTGCGTGCCAGCGGGCAAAGGGTACGCGCCAGCCCATTCGAAGGGATACTCGGGTTCGAGGAAAGCTGGGTTGAGCTCGGTAGCGCGCGAGAGATTGAAGCCGCCGACGTTGAGCACGGCGTCCAGCGGGACATTGGCATTTTGCGCACGAAGGATTTTCGCGGCGGAATTCATCTTGTGAATACGCTTCTCGAGGCGATCGAGATCGGCGGGGGAAACCAGATCGGTTTTGTTGAGGATGAGGACGTCGGCGAACGCGATCTGTTTCTGCGCCTCAGGTGAATCACCGATGTGCTGGAGGTTGTGCTTGGTGTCGACGACGGTGTTGATGCCGTCGATGCGGTACTTTGAGCGCATTTCGTCGTCGGTAAAAAACGTCTGCGCGACCGGGCCGGGGTCGGCGAGGCCGGTCGTTTCGATGAGGATGCCGTCGAGGCGATCTTTGCGCTTCATCAGGCGGCCGAGGATACGGATGAGATCGCCGCGCACGCTGCAGCAGATACAGCCGTTGTTCATTTCAAAAAGTTCTTCGTCGCTTTGGATAACAAGCTGGTTGTCCACGCCGACTTCGCCGAATTCGTTTTCGATCACGGCGAGTTTTTTCCCGTGCTGTTCGGTGAGGATGCGATTGAGCAGCGTGGTTTTACCGGCGCCGAGGAAGCCGGTGAGGACGGTGACAGGGATGGGAGCGTCGGTAGACATGGGAAAAGTAAAAATACTGAGCGTGCAACCAACGACAACCTAGCAAACTCGTCAAGGGGCACGAGCTGGCAATCGGCCTATGAATATAGGCTGTCCGCCTACGAATGCGGTGGCGTTCAAAATCAGCCGTTCGCAAGAGAATGGCTACGCCACCGGAGGCGTTGGCTTGCCTCTGTCGGTGTGGCCCTGCCAGAATTCAGGTCTATCCCCAATGAAAACTCCTATGCCGGCAGGTACGTCGATCCTCATTCTTCACGCTACGGCGGGCGCCGGCCACAAACGTGCGGCTGAGGCGATTTCTGCGGCGCTCAAAGACACTCATCAGGAGCATCGTGTGGTCGATACCCTCGAATGCACGACGGCGTTTTTCCACCGCATGTACGTTAAGTCGTACATCAGCCTCGTGCAAAAAGCACCCGAGCTATGGGGCTATTTCTATGATCGCTCGGACGCCGCGTTCAGGCCAACAAGCAAAAGCGCCCGAGCGCGTCTTGCCTTCGACAAGCTCAATAGCCGCGCTTTCCGCAAGCTCATCGAGGAAACAAAACCTGGATTGATCGTCTGCACACATTTTCTGCCACTGGAACTTCTTTCCGATCTGAAAGGCCGCAAGAAGCTCAATATTCCCGTGCATGCCGTCATCACTGATGTGAGCCCGCACGCGTTCTGGGTTTATCCGAATATTGAGCATTACTATGTGGCCACACCGTCGGCCGCGCGCGAACTGTCCCGCAAGGGTTACCCGGCTGAGCAGATTAGCGTGACGGGCATTCCAGTTGACCCGATTTTTGCCAATCGCACGCCCAGTTCCGAGGCCCGCGCGAAGCTCGGGTTGTTGGAGAAACCGACTATTTTACTGCTTTCGGGTGGTTTCGGTATTGGCCCGATGAAGCAAATGCTCTCGTCATTTGCAGATTGCCGCGACGAACTCTCGCTGGTCGTCGTTGCCGGGAAAAATGCCGCGCTCGAAAAGGAATGCAGGGTCGTGGCGGAAAATTTGCCGGTGCCGGCCAAGGTTTTTGGCTTCATCAACAACATGCACGAGCTTATGGATGCGGCTGATCTGGTCGTCACAAAGCCCGGTGGTCTCACCACGATGGAAGTGTTGGCCAAAGGTAAACCGCTCGCGCTCGTCGCGCCAATTCCCGGCCAGGAGCAACGCAACGCCGAGTACCTGCTCGAAGAAGGTGCGGCGGTGCGGCTCCACGACGTGGCGGATGCCGCGTATTACTTACGGCGTTGGCTCTCAGACCCGGTTAGGATCCGGCGCATAGCGGTCGCTGCACAAGCGTTGGCCAAGCCTTTTGCGGCGCGGGAAATAGCAGGAATGCTCGTCGAGACATTGGGCAAAACTGCACGATGAGATACTGGTTTTTAATTATTACCATGATGACCGCCACAGTGGCCACTCGCGGACAGGAACAGCTACAAACCGTTGTCGATGATGCCTGGCAAGGCGCGCGTGGCTACCATTTTTCCGGTCGGCTCACGGAGATCCGCTCGGCTCCTGGAAAAGACAGCAGCCGCCTCTCGGCCCTCTATCGCAACACGCGCATGCTGCTTACCAGTGGTGAAGAAGGTGTGGTGACTTGGCGAGTGGCTCTCAACGAATGGAGTCTGCGCGTAGACGAGCACGGCTATTGGGAACTCGCGGCAAGCCAAGCCCTTGATCTTGCACCAGGCTGGCACGACATTGAATCCAAACCCGTTGCCAGCACCCAAGCAGGATTGCTTATCGTCGACCCGCGAAACCAAGTCGGAATTATCACTGACATCGACGACACCGTGCTTGTAAGCGATGTGTTGAGTAAGCGCGCGCTGTTAAAGAACAGCCTGACTGTGCCGGCGGAACAGCGCGAGGCTGTGGCCAGCATGGCTGCGCTCTATGCCCATGTGCTCAAGGCAAATCCCGCGCCTGAATCTTCGGCCGTCTTTTATGTTTCGTCGTCGCCGCGCCAGTTGACCGACAACTTGCGCCGATTTTTGCGGGCTAACGCTTTTCCCCGCGGAGTACTTCAATTGAAAGAGGTGGGCTCTGGTTCGGCTGATTCGATGGGTGAACATGAATCCTATAAAATCCGCCGCATTGAGACGATTCTTGCGGATTTCCCGCAGACAAAATTTTATCTTTTTGGCGATAATGGCGAACATGACCCCGAGATCTATAATGCTATTGTGACAAAGTACCCTGACCGGATCGTTGGCGTGTGGATTCACCAGGTTGATCTCGACATCAAACGTCGCGTGTATCCAGGTCAGCACGACGTGAAGGAACTGCTCGGAGGAGAGAAATGACTGGCCGCGGCTAGGCCCGGTTTTGGTTCTTTGTATCTCGTTGGTTTGCGTGGAATCAAACCGCAATCGATATGTAATTTATTGCAGTTTAGAGCGGTTCCTGGAAAACTGTGGCCGCGCGCTTCGGCGAATTTCATGTAGCCGGCCGCGCCGAGGCCGGGGATCGGGGAGCCCCGAGGTCGTCGCCCTCGGCTACACCAGAATTTGAAATGCTCTAAATGATTACGTATCCGGTTTAAGGAGGAGCGCGGCCGTTGTTGCGCCTCACCATTGATCGTTTGCGAACCTGGGCGATTGTAATTGTCTCGGTGTGTACGGTTGCCGCTAAACTCTGGATTAATCCGTCGAGCGTATGGTGCGGAGTTGCACGCTATCGATCAGCCGGTCGTGTGAAAGGATATCGGTTACAACAATCAATTTGTCGCCCACGGCTACGCGTTTCGTTTTCACGAGGTACGAAATGGCGTGCTGGATAGTGTCGTCGGGATTCGACTCAAAGGGCAGTTGGAATCCTTCGACTGAACGAAGGAGTTTCAGTTGGCGTAGCACCTCAAGATTCGGCGTGAATGCGAGAATCGGCGCCCGAGGTGGGCGAAGAGCGGCAAGACCGCGAGCGATGAAACCCTGACGAGTGAAAGTGAGGAGCTGAGCGTCAGGGACTTCGTTGGCCATGACGACTGCTGCGCGCAGAATTTTCATCTTTTCGTGTGAGAACGTCGCCGGTTCAGCGGTGTCGTCGGATTGCTCGGTCTCGATGCGGCAGGCGATTTTCTCGAGAATTTTCAAGCACTCGAGCGGATAGCGGCCCACGGTGGTTTCGCCGGAAAGCATAACACAGTCGGCGCGTTCGAAGACGGCGTTGGCTACGTCAGTTATCTCGGCACGCGTTGGCATCGGCGAGGTGATCATCGATTCCAGCATATGCGTGGCGATGATCACGGGTTTGCCATGTTTTAGGCATTTGTGGACGGCGCGGCGCTGGATGATAGGCAAATCCTCGTACGGGCACTCGATACCGAGATCGCCGCGAGCGACCATGAGAGCATCGCAAGTCTGCACGATTTCCTTGAGATTCTCGATGGCGGATTGATCTTCGATTTTGGCGATGATTTGGGCCTTGGAGCCGTTGGCACGAATGAATTCACGTAGGATTTCGATATCCTTGGCTTCGCGCACGAAAGAAAGGGCGACGAAGTCGATTCCTTCTTCGATGCCGACCAGAGTGTCGCCACGATCTTTTTCGGTGAAAGACGGGAGATTCACTTTTACCCCTGGCAAGTTGATGTGGCGGCGTGAGGTGAGCTGGCCAGGGACGAGCACACGACAGCGGATGTGGGCGTCTTTTTTCTCAAGTACCTCGAGGCGGATTAGTCCACTGTCGACAAGGACGGTGTCGCCGACGTTGATGTCGTTAACGAGGTCCTTGTAGTTGACGTCGACGGAGCGGATTTCTTCGGAAGATTCGCGTGGTGTGCCGGGCTTCACGGTGAAATCGAAAATGTCGCCGGGCCGGAGTTCGATCGGGGCGGCGAGGTCGCCGGTGCGGATCTCTGGACCTTTGATGTCCATCATGATCGCAATTTCGTGGCCCACTTTTTTCGACACGGCACGGATGCGGCGGATAATGGCGCGCGTCCAATCATGTTTAGCGTGAGCCATGTTGATGCGAGCGATGTCGGCACCGGCGCCGATCATTTTTTCAAGCATCTCTTCGCTCTCGGTAGCGGGCCCGAGCGTGAAGATAATTTTAGTACGACGAAACGCAGTTTCAGTAGGACTCATGTTGGAAATTTTGGCACGCGCTTAAGCCGAAGCGAAAAGCGCGAGCGTCCAACATTCAGGTTTCCAGATGGAAGGCCAATCGATTTTCGATTTAGGAAAAATCGTAAAACGGAGTGCCCGAGCCCGGCGCTACGACCGAAAATGTGCAACTCAATGAACTCATTGCCGATGCAAATGCTCGCTCGACTGTTTCCGGACTATTACAGTCGCGGCTTAGGTGTGTGAGATAGATTTGTCGCCAGCGTGGGCTAGCTACGGTTTCGAGCAGTTCGCGCGCGCTCTGGTTAGAGAGATGGCCGTGGCGACCGCTGATGCGTTGTTTAACGGACCATGGCCGCTTCGTGTCGGCTTTGAGTAAGTCTGTGCAGTGATTTGCCTCAACCACTACGACCTCGACCTCACGAATGTGCTCATGGATGTGACGCGGTGCATGGCCGAGATCGGTGAGCCAGGCAAGGCGGCGGCGCGGCGAGAGGAGATCGTCGTTTCCGTTTGAGAAAACGAAACCGACAGGCTCCTGCGCATCGTGCGGAACCGAGAAGCTCTGTATCTCCAAATCACGGAATTGAAAACGTGTGCCCGTTTCAAAGAGCTGCCAGTCCACGCGATGCTCAAGGCCGGATTGCAGAACGCGCGCGGTAGGGGCGTTGGCAAAGACTTTAATGTGCGGAAAACGCGTGAGTCCGCTGATGGCCGCTGAGTGATCGCCGTGCTCGTGGGTGAGGAAAATCGCTTCAATGCGCTCAAGAGATTCGCCGACCGCAGCGAGGAGTTGGCCTGTTTTTCGCGCAGAAAAACCGGCATCGACCAGCACACGGGTTTGCTCGGTTTGCAGCAAGGCGCAGTTTCCTGAACTACCACTGCCTAAAATACAAAACCGCATGCTCATGTGTTGCCCTGTGTGGAAGCACTGCGCGCCCTCATTTGCAAGCTTGGCGGGGTGCGTATGAGCATGCGCATGGATGCGATGGAGTTGAGTGTGATCGTGGCTAGAGCATTTCAAATAAAACTATAGCTATAATTGGAGGGATGGAGTAAGGTGTACGGATGAAGACAATCTCGTTGGATTTACGACGGCGGATCGTGGAAACCTATGACGAAGGCAAGTGGACGCAGGAGGAGGTGGCGAAGCGTTTCCGGGTTTCGCTGGGAATGGTCAAGAAGCTCTTGAACCAAAGAAGCCGGACCGGGCAGATCGAGGCGCGGCACCGGTTTTCAGGACGCAAGGCGCGGCTTTTGCCAGAGTCGGGCGAGCAGATGAAGGCATTGGTGGCGAAGCAGCCGGACCTGACACTGAGCGAGATCAAGCAACGCCTTGGGTTGGATTGCACGATAGCGGCGGTCCATTGGGTCTTGGGCAGGCTGGGGCTGACATATAAAAAAAGACGCTCCATGCAGCCGAGCAAAACCGTCCCGACATCGCCAAAGCGCGCAAGACTTGGAAGCGCGCACAAAGCGGGCTCGACCCGGCGCGCCTGATCTTTATCGACGAGTCGGCGGCCAAGACCAACCTGACTCGGCTGCGGGGCCGCTCGCCACGCGGAGAGCGGCTGGTCTGCCATGCCCCGCACGGCCACTGGTGCACCACCACCATGATCTCGTCAGTGCGGCTGGATGGCACCACCGCCTGCATGACCATTGAGGGCGCGACCAACACCGAGGTTTTCCACGCCTATGTCCGCGAGGTACTCGTTCCCACCCTTCAACCCGGAGACATCGTCGTCATGGATAACCTCGGCGCCCATAAAAACGAACGTACTCTTGAGCTGATCGCACTGGCCAAAGCCGAGGTGCGTTTCCTTCCGGCCTACTCCCCTGATCTCAATCCCATCGAAATGATGTGGAGCAAGCTCAAGGCTCTTCTTCGCAAAGCCCAAGCCCGCAACCATCCCGATCTACTTGCCGCCATCGCCTCCGCCTTAGCCGCCGTCACCCCTCAAGACGCCCTCGGCTGGTTTGTTCATTGCGGTTATAGTTTTATTTGAATTGCTCTAACGTCCGTCTATCGCCGCGGCCGTGGCGCTAGCGCATCGTTAGTTTTTATCTTAATCGCCGGCATTCGACAGGTCTCCTTTGTGCGCGTGGGGCCTCAGCGTCATTGATAGGCCACTGGCGAGCTTCGCGATGCCAACAATGCCAAGAAGAATTAAGGCTGAGAATAGCTTCAGACTCCGGAAACCAACCAGAACGCTAAGAAAGTAGTAGGCAATCGGTGCGATAATAAACATGGCTCCGAACCAAGTCTTTTTCACTCCATCGGCACGAACCGACTCGGCTCTTTCATCTAATAGCTGTGTGATCAACTCCAGCGCGTCATTCTCAGCCACACCTTTCGACTGGAGAAATAACTGCACTTTATGCGGGCTCTCACCCCACACAATCCTTGTTCGGGCGTCTACCACGTGAGGCTCAGAAATGACAGGCATCGTTTGTTTTAGCTAACGTCTTTATCACTGATGCATCATTCTTGCGGATACACGAGCACGCGGTCGTGCACGAGGAGGATGAGATCTTTTTTCCCGTCGCCGGTAACGTCCGCGATGATGGTTTCGCGTGGTTCGAGCACGCTGCCCTTGCGTCCTTGGAAATGCTGATCCGTTTCGAAAACCTTGAAATGAATCAGGCTCTCCCATCGATCGTCGGAACCTTTCCCTAAAATTTCTAACAAGTTTTTGTCGGGATCGACGCACACGAGTTCAGCTTTGCCATCGTTGTTGAGGTCTCCCGCAATAACGTCGGCGTAACTGACCATCGGCAGATCCGTAACATGCGTTGTCAAAGTGGACGGTGCAAAATCATCCTTAGATAGGGGTAACCACCAAAACCGATCGCGCCCGAAGATAAAAGCCTCGCTGCCTGATTTATTTTTTCTGACTTCAGCGCCGACCACTTCGATTTTCCCGGCGATATTAGTATCCGTTACGCGGTAAAGTCCCTGCTCGTTGGCAGTGAGAATCTGGAACTGGTCAGTCTTTTTGTCGTATAATACAATGTTCGGCTTTTTTGCTCCTGCAGCCGGAGGGAGTACAAGGGTGGTGGCGATGTCTGCATTGGGATCACGCGCATTAAACTGGTCCACCACGGTAAGTTCGCCTTCGGCGCTCAACCGCAACGCCCGGGCAAAGCTCCCGGTGCTAATAATGAGCTCTGACTTGCCATCACCATTGAGATCGCCCACCGAGAAAGCCGAAGCTTCCAGATTGTCCACCAGCCCGCGGCGGAAATTTGGGGCGGCCGAAGCTTCGGTGAACTCGAACTTTTCGCCCTGCACAAATAAACGCATCGCATCGAGTGGCGTGAATACGGCGATATCGAGTTTGCCGTCTTGATTGGCATCGACCAACCGGACCGCACGCGGATCTGTTTTCAGGCCGGTCAGCTCGATCGATTTGACCACCTCGGCGCTCGTGCCTTTGCGTGCTAAAATATCGAGCGTGCGTTTTCCTTTTTCCTCGCGCAACACCACCAGCCGGCTTTGCCCGTCACCTGCAAGATCTCCAGCGGTGATTGCGAGCGGTCGTCCGGTCATGGGCAAGGGCTGCGGGTAGCTGAGGCGTCCGTCTTTGTTGAAAGTTGCTACGCCGAGTGCTTGCTCCTTCGGGCTGGCGACGAAAAGCGCAGCACGGTTGCCTTCGCCCCAATTGCCAGCGGCGATGCTGCGCGCGTCGGAGAAAACTGGATACTTCTGCGCGTTGGAAAATCCTCCCTCGTGCTGGCGAAGATAAATGTAGACCTGCGCACCGTCCGGATCACTCACAGCGATATCGTCTGCACCATCGCCGTTGAAATCGGCAATCACATAGCTCAATGCCGTTTTGCTTCCCGGACGCGGGCTGAAAACGCGCGGACGGAGTGAAGGCGTTGTCTGCCCACCACCACTCGAGCGATTCATCGTGAAAATCTCCAGCTGGCCGGTCTGATCCTGCGCGTCGGCGAAAGTGGCGCTGTGCTTGGCATCAGCTTGAGCAAGCACCTGCAAAGTGCAGCGCGTGGGCTTAATATTGTAGGCTAATTCGGGGCCGAATTGTTTTTCGCTGGTCTGGAGGCGCACGCGGAGTGCATCGCGATTGTTGGCGCAAAGATAAACCAAGTCAGGTTTGCCGTCGCCATCGACATCACAAACTTCTAGCCCGTAGCAACCCTCATCAGGTAGTGCATACCGTTCGGGAGCGCCGAGCTCTCCACTTTTATCCTGAGAATAAACCGCCAGTTCCTTCTGGCCGAGCACGACGAGGTCGTTGCGACCATCGCCGTTCAGATCGACAATCTTCATTGAGCCAACGAACTGGATGGGAGCGGGCGCTTCGGTAATTTTCTTCTCCGACCAGATACCATCCGCTTGTTGGTAACGAATGGTTAATGCTTGTGGCTCACCGGTGTAGACCAGGTCAACACGGCCATCACCATTAAGATCACCCGCCACCAGATCGTAAATGGTCACGCCTGTAGTCAGGCTGATTTTGCGGAAACGTGCGTCCTCCACCACCGGCTCCCAACGATTTACGTTGAGTGATTTCGGTACGCTATCGTTCGGAGTACCGGGCTTGAGCTGGTAGAGAATCTCGATCGTCGAGCGATCGTTATTGGCCATTATGATGTCGTTCAGGCCGTCTTTGTTCACATCAACCGCCTGCATGGCCCGGGTGTTCCAATCCAGCTTCACCACTTCTGGTCCACGCAAAGACACCTCAAGCGCCGCTTTGTCGGCCGCCGTCAAGACGACCGAACTTGTTGCAAGAACCAGGGCAATTAATACGGAGCAGCGCAAGGTGTGAATCACTTAACGTGGTTGACTTTGGAATGAACGTAAAGGCCCTGAGTGTCGCGCCAGACATAGCCAGCGGCGTTGCTCCAGTATTTGGCCAGTGTAGCGGCATCGGGTTTAGCAGAGACGTCAAACGGACCGCTGTTTCCGGCTGCCGGTTTGGCATCCTCGGCTGCGCCATCCTCGTCTGAGGCAGCTTTGGTTTTTGCGGCTAACATGGGCGCAAGCTGGACGAAAGTTTCGATCATGCTACCGACCATGGCGCGAGTGTTTTGGTATTGGAAGCCACTGGCCGAAGCCGGTACTTCGGCGAGGGCCGCCTTCACCTCGGGCTTCTGCCAGAGCGTCGGATGCTTGCCGTCGAGTCCTTGAAGAGCAGTTTCAAGCACAGCGGCCGAGCCTGCAGCGACAAAAAGGTACTTAGGCGTGATGGCGTAGCTGATGCCTTTCTGGCCTGGTTGCTTCGGCATCATCACAGTGTAAATCGTCTGACCCAGATATTCGCGTTTCTCGAACATCTTTTCAGCCTGCGGGCCCATCATGCTCTTAAGTGCCTCGATCGCTTTGGTAAACGATGGAGCGTTCACAAGTTCGACGGCGTAAAGCTGATCGAACTCCGTCAGCGGAGCCGGTGTATCCACATTTGCACCGGGGCGCATAGCGTTGGCAGCTATGATATTGTGGCCTGTACTGCCGATAAGATCGCGCTCCAGGTCTATCCCTAGCTGTTGGTTTAGGTTTTTAATTTGGGCCTGAGCTATGCCAGAGATCATGGGATTCAGCGCCTCGAGAAATCCTTTCAAACCGGCATACGCATCCTGCAAGCTGAAGCAGGCGGTACTCACGGTTATCCATTTCTCGGATACGAAGGAAGGCTGGGTCACCGGACCATCGCGATACGCGATCAGCTTGAGCAGACCGCGCAATTCGGAATACGTAAGGCCACCCGAAAGATTCGTGGCGCCCTCCCCCATATCGACGGTGAGGTAAAGGTCGCGCAACGTGTTTAGGCCAACAGCATCGAGGATCACGCCTGGCGGCATGCCCATAGGCTGGGAGCCGCTGCGCTCCGCCTGTTTTTCCACCAATGTCTTGATCCCGGGATAAAGCGCCTGGATGTTCAGCAGGAAAGTGATGTTCGCGTCAGGGCTCTGTTTCTTAATCTTAAGAAAACGCTCAGACTCCCCCAAGGGCGATCCCACACGTCCTTTTTGGATGCTGTCGATGCTCTTTTGAATCGTGGTTTTCGAAGGGCCGACCAACCAAAAGCCATCGACCATAGCCCAAAGGAATTCATCTCCACCGCCCTGTTCGGCCGACTTCTGATAAATGTGCAATTTCACGCCGGCAAAGTCCTCAATGCGCACGGTGGCATGTTCCTTTTCGTCGTTAGCGGAAATAATTTTGGCCACTTTGGAACCATTGTCGCCGAGCTCGATGGCCAAGAGTATCGGAAAGCGCGAGGGCTCCGGATTAGCTTCTTCAAAGGGCAGATCGGCGCTTGTCAGTGCGATAAGGACTTGCCCTTTCGCCATCGCCAAGAGCTCGCTCACGGTGTAACCGGTCTCGGCCTTGCACTTGTCGTCCCATTCGTCGATTTTCATCTGACCGCGCATCGGCGCGAGGAACTTTTTCATTTGCTCGTCATTCCAGGTCTTAGCCCATGGGCTCTGGTTCCAGTTCTTGATCAACGTCGGCATGTCCTGCACGCTGATGACAAGGGGGCATTGCTCGTCGACGATATTGGTCAGGGTCACAGCGGCCGAAGCTCGCGCGACAAATACGAGGAAAAGGCCGATGAGGGTAATGCGAAGCGATGAGGTCATAAAATGGTGCGTGGCACGGCGGAAGCCGCGCCGGGATTGTAGCCTCGACAACGGTCGATGCCGGAAATCAGGGTTTGGTGGTTTTAGGTGTAGTCTCCGGCAGAGGAGTTTTTACCGGATGCGGAGGCTCGAGGTAACGATAGCCAGCGTTGGCGTTGCGAGGATCAAAAGCAAAGGCGTCGCGGTTGCGCAAAAAATTTTTCGCCACGATCGATGGGATGGCGAAGTTCAAGCCTTCGATGCCGGCCATCATGGCTTTCATGTTGTTCACACCAATCACCTCGCCGCGCAAATTGAAGAGCGGGCCGCCAGAATTGCCCGGGTTAATCTGCGTGGTGGTCTGGATGTAAAGTTGACCGTCCATCGGTCGGTTTCGCGAACTGATGATGCCCTGCGATACTGTGCGGTCGAGACCGAGCGGGCTGCCGATCGCGAAAACCGTCTGCCCTTCGGTCAAGGTGTTCGAGTCACCGAGCGGTACTGTTGGAAAAACAGTCCCATTTGCATCCTCAATCTTAAGCAGCGCCAGATCGAGTTTGGCATCGAGTGCAACAATGCGGACCTTGTTGAAGCTCACGCGTTCCAAATCAGTGGTGCCGCGGTGGAATTGCGTGACCGTGATCGCATATTCGCCGGCCACGACGTGTTCGTTCGTCAGCACGTACCCGGTCGGATCAATGATGAAACCTGAACCAAGCCCTATCGGCGTACGTACTTGCACCACGGCTTCGCCCACGCGATTGACATTTTCGTTGACGGTTAACGTGCCTTGATTGGGCGCGACCCGGTAAAGATCCGTGGACTCTTCTGCGACGCTCGCGGACGCGGTTTTTTCCGCGACAATCTTTTCAATCTCATCGCGCGGCACCGTCAGGACCGTGAAACCCAGGTCGACGACTACGCGGTCAGGGCGCTCGGTAAGGATATCGCCCTGCAGCGACGAACCGTTTTTCAATTTCACTGTGCTCAATGCGTGAGCAGGCGTGACGACCGCAAGCCCGAGCGCGAAGGCAAGCGCAGTCAAACGCCACCTCGTGCGACAAGCTGGGCTAACGCGCTCCAAGCTGGGGGCCGGCTGAACGTTTTCGATACGGATCTGGTTGGGACGGACGGTAAAACTCATGAACAGGGAATATTACGACACTTTTTACAGGAGCCTCAATGCCGAGATTTGATCAAGATGAACAACCCTTTCTGCCACCGCCGCAAGGATTAACACTCGTTTGACGAAACCCCATCGGGTTGGTGTGACTTTTAACCGAAAGTTGGCGGGCAAATGAATCATGAGAAACGACGGCAAACAGTTAACGCAAATCCGACCCTCTTCTTAACCAGAAGTTTCGGCAAAGGCTGATGACTGCAACTTCCGTCGCGATTTATTTTCTCTACGTATTTAGGTCCACCGCCGTCCTCGGCGCGTTCAGACCGACCGCCTATCCGGCTGAAAACGACCAAACGGCTATAAAAGAAGATGAGGTATCATGATTCATTTGAATCGGCTCTCCGCAAACAGACAAAAACTCCGCCACAAGCAAAAGACAACTAACCACAAAAAAACCGCGGGATGCCGCGGGTTTTAAAATTTTGAGGCTATATATAATCTATGGCACCATTTATAGTCGTCGTTGCAATCGACTATAGCTGCGTCGCAGGCGTGTTTTCTCCAACAACGGTTGTAAGTCGCGCTAACGTGAGCGCACCTGTGATAGCCATTACGAGGTCACGTATAGCGATGTCGAAATATCGCCCCATCGCGAGCAGCTGAAGCGCAATTGCGATCAACCACATCATCACGAGGTAACCACCAGCGCGAGGTTTGGCCCAGACAACTAGTCCGGCAATGATTTCGATGATGCCGGCAAGTTTCATGAATCCGAAATCAGTCGTCGGGATGATCCTTAGCACGGCCGGATTAAGATAGACTTCCCAACGAACGAGAAAATTAAAGAACTTATCGACCCCGGCAACAACCGGTAAGATCACGAAAACTGCACGCAGGGTCGCGTGCACCGAAACTATGAGGTGTCTTTCGCTTTCTGACGATAGATGCGTTGAGGGATGTAGAGTTGATGTTGTTGGCATGACGAGTGGACTTGAAGTTTTGAAGAAAAGGAAACGCCAGCAATTAACGCTCTGCCGCCGGAAACGCTATAGGAACTCAGACGATATCGCCTCCGGAATTCGGGAGCGATGGGACGTAAAAAGTCACCCGACTGGACACCGGCCGAGCACAAAGGTAATAAAATGATACACCGGTTTTTAATGGTTCCTGACAAGGACAGCGGAAGTCTTAAATCCGTGGCAAAAAGCTCGCGGCCGAAGTTTGTGGGTTCATCGCTTAGGCAGGAAACGGAGGTTGACACCTATTCGACTAGTGACCGCTCGGGGGTGTCCGTCGGCCCAAGCAGGTGCGCACAAAATCACGACCCCACCCACCTAGCCCGACTTCCGCTACTGGGGCGTGAAAACAGCTATTTTCTGGGGGATTTTTGCGCAAGTGCTTGATTCAAAGAGGTCGATTTTTCGAAAGAGCGTG
>Ga0302321_100000636_pt1 | contig 30543 bp, 32 predicted proteins | sample Fen_T0_1_FD_202505 | JGI IMG/M metagenome (GOLD analysis project Ga0302321, IMG submission 202505) | Peat permafrost microbial communities from Stordalen Mire near Abisko, Sweden - Fen_T0_1 | ecosystem: Environmental > Terrestrial > Soil > Wetlands > Permafrost | place: Sweden: Abisko... | reverse complement strand
ACGATCTTTGTCGCGATGGCGGGCGGCTGGAGTTTTTATGCCGCTTTTTTTCGGGCAGTGGAAGAGTCTCGTAAAAGTGGTGTTCGTTACACATAACGCCGACTTTTCTTCACTATGCCAACCTATGAGTATGCCTGCCTTAAGTGCGGGAAAGATTTCGAAGTATTTCAACCGATGAAAGATGCACCGCTCAAACAGTGCGCCTGCGGTAAAAAAGGTAAGGTTCGTCGCAAAATCGGTGGCGGTGCTGGGCTCATCTTCAAAGGAACTGGTTTTTACCAGACCGATTATAAGAAAAGTACCGCTCCAAAGCAGGAAAGCGGCAAAGAAAACGTAAAACCGCCTACTCCCGCCCCTTCTGCGAAAACCTCGGATTGAACTTCGAGTCTACCTGATATCTATATTCTTACCCCAAAAATATCATGAGGAATCGAAAACTCGAACGCGCTCTGTACGGCCCCACCATTTACGAAATCACATTTGGTGTTCTTCTCAGCCTGTTGCTCGGCGCGGCTCTGGCCATCGCCTTTCTCATCTTCAAGCCCGCCCAAGTCGTGCAGGAAATGCCCAAGGAGGATGAACGCATCCGCGGGGCGACTTACTACGTTGCGGGCACGACCGACGCTGTTAAATCCAAACAATGGATGCGTAAGCGGCAGATGTTGCTCGAAAGTTCGCCCGGCGAGATTTCTTTTACGGAGGACGACCTTAATGCTTGGTTTAAAAACAGCACCGAAGCTGGCAAAAAGGCTCTAGAACAAGAAGCCAAAGCTGCTGCAGCTGCTGAAGCAGCTACCAAACAGGCCGCAAAACCGGCTCCGAAGTCTGGTGCGAAGCCAGCCCCCTCTGCTGCGCCTGCCGCAGAACCGGCGCCCGCGCCCGCTGCAGAAGCTCCCCCGGAAGAACTGATCACGCCTTCTGTCGTCAATTTCCGGATACGCGATGGTGTTGTGCAGGTCGGTCTACCGAGCACGGTCAATACGTTCACTTATCAATTCCCTGTTGTTGTGCAGGCTCGTGGTGGTTTTGAAAAGCGCGACGATATGTATGTGTTCGTTCCCGACGAGTTTATGCTTGGGTCACTGCCGGTGCATCGGTTTCCGCATGTAGTCGAGTACATCATGCAAAAGGCGATGGCCAGCGAGGCATTGCCGCCTGAACTCATGGCTGCTTGGAAAAAGGTCAAAACCGTGGTGGTGGACGGTAAGACCATCAAGCTGACGATCTAGGCTTCAAAAAGCGGCCAGCAGTTTTTGCAAGTCCACGTGTTCGGTGATCAATCTTTTGATCACAGGAATTTTATCGGTATCCTGTGGTTGTGTTTTCACCGTCATGCTGTGGATTTTTGAGGTGATGGTGTAGCTTTCCTCCTGCGCGGCAATGACGGGGATGTCGGTTTGAGCAAGCAGTTCGAGCAATTTTTCGTGCGGCGGGATGCCGTTGGTGAGAACGATGCCTGCGATGCTGAGTTCGCCGGAAAGCTTAGCACTTGAGATGGCGGCGAGGATGATGTCGTCGCGGTCGCCGGGCGTAATGATGAGCACTCCAGGTTGGATGTAGTCGACGATGCCTTTGGCGGTCATTGCGCCAACAACCACGCGTTGCACACGCTGGCGCGCGCTGCGTTTTCCGTTGAGCCAACGGCCATCGATTTCCTCGGCGATTTGCGAAAGGTTGGGCGCTGTTAAAACTTTCTGTATGGGGAGTACGCCGAGCAATGGAACGCCGTGGCGTTCGAGCCCCAGGCCGGCATACTCGGCAACGAGAGCCATTTTGTCGGGTTCGACTTTGTTAAGAATGGCCCCAATCACTTCGACGCCTTCTTTGTCGAAGAGAGCTTTGTTGAGGGCGATTTCGTCAACGGGTCGACCGATGCCGCCTGAACTCACCAGGATGACTTTGGCGTCGAGCAGTTTTGCTACGCGGGCATTGGAAAGATCAAAAACCGAACCTACGCCAGCGTGACCGGTGCCCTCGATGAGCGTGAAATCTTTTTCCCACGAAACGCGATCGAAAGCGCGGCAAATTTTATCTTTAAGCTGAGGGAGAATTTCCGCCGGATGCTTCAAAAAGCGCCGGGTGAAAGTGCCATCGACTGTGACCGGGCTCATGCTTTCGATCGGGACGTGCACGTTGTAGATCACGTCGAGCAGGTAGGAATCCTCGTCGACCTGGTGCCCGTCGACTTCAATGAAACGTTGACCAACGGGCTTGATGAATCCAACCCTTGGATACAGCGCCATGAGGGCCGCAAATAGGCCAAGACAGGTTGTGGTCTTGCCGTCATTCATGCGCGTGGCCGCCACAAAAATGCGTTTATTGACGCGATTCGTAGGCTTGGTCAGGAGTGGCAATGCGGGAATGTCAGCTGGATTCGGAGAGGTCATGAGAGACGAAGATGCTTAAAGTATACCGCGAGCGATTGCCGTGACCGCAGCGGGCAGCACAATGGCGCCTTACATCGTGCCGTAGAGCAGGCGGCGATCGATGGCTTGGCAACCAACGATGGCAGCAGCGCCAAAAACGTCGTGTGCGCTTGAGCCGCGGCTGATCTCGGCGGCAGGCCGGGTGAGACCAGTGATGATCTGACCGAAGGAATTTGCACCGGCCAGCAAGTGAACGAGCTTAAAGGCAATGTTGCCGCTGTTGAGATCTGGAAAAATCAAGACGTTGGCGTGGCCAGCGACAGGGCCGTCGACTTTTTTCATTTCTGCAACTGAGAGGTCGAACGCGGCGTCAACCTGGAGCTCACCCTCGATCTCCGCTTCGAGTGAGATGGCTTTGGCTCGAGCGCGCGCGAGCTCGGTTGCCGTGCGCATTTTTAGGAGTGATGGATGGTTTGAGGTGCTCTTTGACGCCCAGCTAAGCATGGCGACGCGCGGAATCTCGTTGGTGAGGTGCCGTGCAACCGTCGCAGTTGTGACTGCAATGTCCGCGAGCTGTTCTGGCGTTGGTTCGGGGATTACGCCACAGTCGGCGAAGAACAGAGTACCGTCGCTGCCAACTTTTTTTTCATCAAAGTCGATAATCATGAGCGACGAGGCGGTTTGGGCGCCTGGCTGACGCGGAATGATCTGGAAAAGGGGCCGTAACGCGCTCGACGTCGTACGAGTGGCGCCGGCGACCATGGCGTCGGCCTGACTGTTGGCCAGCATAAGAGTCGCAAAATAATTAGTGTCCCGAACGCTATCTCGGGCTTCGACTGAGGTGATACCTTTTTCGCGTCGCAATTGCTCGAATTGGTTGACGAAACTTTCAAACTCCTCGCTGCGCTCTGGCTCAATGATGCGCATGCCCTGAAGGTTGACGTCGAGACGGGCGGCGGTGGCCTTAATTAAGGCCCGATCACCGAGCAAAATGGGCGCTCCCATGCGCCGTGTTACCCACTGTCGTGCAGCCTGAAGGATCCGAGGATCGGCCCCTTCGGGAAAAACCACGCGCTTGGGGTGGCGCTGGAGTCTTTCAATGAGTTTGGGGACGATGGACATGGCGGATGGTAAGGTGCGGTTAAAGGTGCGCAGCGTCAATGCCGGTTGCGATTGGCCGCCCGCCCTCACTCTGACAGCCCTGGCGCTTGTGGTTCCATTTCGCGTAATGACTTGCTAAGGCCAGCCACCGACCCGAAAAACGTGACTCGTGTCGAAAAGCCTTAAAAACATCAGCGTTGTTGCTACGGCCACCATGATTTCACGGGTGCTCGGGCTGGTGCGCGAGACATTGACCGCCGCGGTTTTTGGCACAAGCGCACTCGCGTCGGCGTATGCGACAGCATTTCAACTGCCCAATCTTTTTCGACGCTTACTCGCAGAAGGAGGCATGACGGCGGCGTTTGTTCCGACCCTCAACGACGAAATCGAGCAAAAGCAGCGTGCCGGAGCGTTTACGCTCATTAGCCAGGTGGCGAGTTGGTTGCTGGTTGTCTCTGGCAGCTTGGTTCTGTTGGCGATCGTAGTATTGAGCCAGCAGGAACTGATCGCCTCGCTCGGGCATAAATTTGGCGCAGATAACGATACGATCGGTCGTTGGCAACTAGCTGCAAAACTCGCAGTCGTATTATTTCCTTATCTCGTATTTGTGTGTCTGGCCGCCGCGTTCAGTGCCGCGCTACAGACATTCAACCGTTTTCTTGAGCCGGCGCTTTCGCCGATCTGGCTCAATCTCTCGATGATCGGGCTGCTTGTCGCTGGTGTCTATCTCGGTAAAACCGATATCATGAAAATGAATTGGTTTTGCGGCGGCGTGTTGATTGGCGGATTTCTGCAAATGGCGGTGCCTGCCTGGGCGCTCACGCGGGAAGGCTGGCACCCACGTTTTGATCTCAGATGGAGTGAGCCGGTGCGTGCGGTCGTACGTCTGATGGGGCCGACAGTGCTTGGTTCGGCTGTCTATCTGATCAATATGACCGTTTCACGCTTCATAGGCCTTTCGCTAAATGACGCCGCTGTATCCGTTCTTAACTACGCGACCCGTTTGATGGAACTTCCGATCGGCGTCTTTGCGATCGCGGTTTCTACTGTGATTTTTCCTTTGATTTCGCGTCATGCGGCGCGGGGCGATATGGAACAGCTTGGTGTCGCCTATCACAAAGGGATGCGGTTGATCCTCATGATCAATATTCCTGCAGCTGTCGGTCTTACGCTGCTCGCAGAGCCGATCATCAGAATGTTCTTTCAACACGGAAGATTCCATTCCGCCGACACCAATTTAATGGTTCCGGTGCTCGCCGTGTATGCGTTGGGCTTGCCGTTTTTCTCGTTTGTCAACTTGGCGCTGCGTGCGTTTTACGCTCAGAAAGACACGACCACTCCGGTGCGCGCAGCAATCATGAGCTTTGTCGTAAACCTTGCTCTTAGCTTTGCCTTAATGGGTCCGCTCTCGATCGTAGGATTGGCGGTCGCCGGCAACGTCGCAATCATTGCCCAGGCTTGGTACCTGCAGGTAAAACTTGCGCGGAAGACGCCGCAGCTAGCGTTTCATCACTTGCTTGGCGATCTGGGTAAGATTGCACTGGCCAGCGTCATCATGGGCTTGGTGGTGGCAGCGGGGTGGTGGGGTTCGGCGCATTTTCTTATTCATACCAAATGGATCGATGCCGCATCCGTCGCATTTTTAGTGGTGGCAGGTGTTTTTGTATATGGTAGCGCCCTCTGGTTGTTACGGATCAAGGGCCGGGAAGAACTGAGGACGTTGCTCGCCCAGAAAATCGGACGGTGGCGTAAATTGTCGCCCTAAGGCGGAGGTAAACCGCCGTTCGGTCATACTTGCGGCTACAGGCTTATCTAAACTGCTCCCGTCTCGTTGTACGCCTCGCACCGCCAACGTCTGAACAATAAGGACGTTGTTTTTGGGAACATACAGGCCTTGAAATATCGGCGCAAAAAAACGGCCGCCTGGTAAAGGCGGCCGTTTTTGGTGTGTGTAGGCCGGTGTGGGCTTTGGGGGGAACGGAAGACAGTTTTATTCGAACTGCTTTTCCATTTCTTGAAGTTCTTTCGACTCGCGCTTGCTCTGCCAAACGGCCCAGCCGATGGCGAAGGCGCAGACGAGGGCGACGAGTCCGCCGATGACGCGGGACTGGGTGCCGGTGAGAACGTTGAACTTAATCACCACGCCGAGGGCGAGGAGCGAGACCATGTTCATCACCTTGATGAGCGGATTGACGGCTGGACCAGCGGTGTCCTTGAGCGGATCGCCCACGGTGTCACCGGTGACAGCGGCCTTGTGGGCTTCAGAGCCTTTGCCGCCGTAGTTGCCGTCTTCGATGAATTTCTTGGCGTTGTCCCAGGCACCGCCGGCGTTCGCCATGAATACAGCGAGAAGCTGGCCGGTGAGAATCATGCCAGCGAGGAAACCGCCGAGCGCTTGTGTACCGAGGAGGAAGCCAACGGCGATCGGCGTGAGGATCGCGAGGAATCCGGGCCCGATGAGTTCTTTCTGCGCGGACGCGGTGCAGATATCGACGACGCGGGCGTAGTCGGGTTTCTTTTTGCCGGACCAGATGTCGGCGTCGCGGAACTGAACGCGGCATTCTTTAACGATCAGGAATGCGGCGCGACCAACAGCGCGGATGAGCATCGAGCTGAAGAGGAATGGTACGGCGCCACCGATGAGGAAGCCGATGAATACCATCGGATGAGCGACGGTAAGTTTGCCAGCTTCGGTGAGGTACTGCTCGGTGGTCATCGAGCTGATTTTGTCTTCGGAGCCGACGGCGATGACGGCGATAAACGAGGAGAAGAGCGAGACGGCGGCGATAACCGCGGAGCCGATGGCGATACCCTTTGTTTCGGCTTTGGTGGTGTTGCCCACTGCGTCGAGGTCGGAGAGGATCTGGCGGGCTTTCTTGTAAGAGCCTTTTTCTTCTTTCTCCATTTCCTCAGGGTCGTAACCCATTTCACCGATGCCGTTGGCGTTGTCGGCGACGGGGCCGAAGACGTCCATCGAGATCGTGTTGCCGGTGAGGGTGAGCATGCCGATACCGGTCATGGCGACACCGTAAGCGACGAACAGCGGAGGCGTGCCAGCGTAGCAGAGGTAGGAGAGGAGGATGGCGCCAGCGATCACGACCACAGTCGCGACAGTGGACTCATAACCAACTGCGAAACCCTGAATGATGTTCGTGGCGTGGCCGGTCTGACAGGCCTTCGCGAGCGACTTGACCGGAGCGTGGGTCGTATGGGTGAAGTAGCTGGTGACCTTGTTCAACGCGATGGCGAGCATGACGCCGATGAAGCAGGTGAGCACGGGACGCATGTCGGTTCCGACGAAGCCGAAATTGGCCCAAACGGGCAGGTCGGCAGGATTGCCATTCGGGAAGCCCGCGGCGGCGCTGGCGTTACCGGCGAGGTAACCAGCATCGAACCTCAGGTAGTAGTAACCGAGGATGATGAATCCCACGACCGAGATGAAAGAACCAATCCAGAAGCCGCGGTGAACGGACTTGAGGGCGGTGTCGGAGTTGTCGTTCGGGCCGGCTTTGACGGTGTAGGTCGAGATGATCGAGCCGAGCACGCCAATACCGCGGACGAGGAGAGGAAAGATGACGCCTTTGTGACCGAAAGTCGCGAGACCAAGAATCATGGCGGCGACGATAGTGACTTCGTAGCTCTCGAAAATATCAGCGGCCATACCAGCGCAGTCGCCGACATTGTCACCGACGTTGTCGGCGATGGTCGCGGCGTTACGTGGATCATCCTCGGGGATGTTCTTTTCGATTTTACCAACGAGATCGGCGCCGACATCCGCGGCCTTGGTGTAAATACCACCACCGACGCGCATGAAAAGAGCGAGCAACGTGCCACCGAAGCCGAAGCCGAGGAGGGCTTCGTAAGCTTGTTCGCCGTAGGCGATGAAGATCAAGGTGCCACCGAGGAGGCCGAGGCCGTCGGTGAGCATGCCAGTGATCGTGCCGGTGCGGTAACCGAGCTGCATTGCTTCGCCATAGGATTTGCGGGCGGCGGCGGCGACGCGGAGATTGCCGGTCGTGGCCAAACGCATACCGACAAAACCGACGAGCCAGCTGAAGAAGGCGCCGACGATGAAGGCACCTGCGCGGCCGAACTTGAAGGCCGAGAGATCGCTCTGGGTCGTGAAGTAGAGGATAAACGTAATGATGATGATCAGCGGGAAGATCTTGCGACCTTGCGCGGCGAGGTAGGCATCGGCGCCTTCGCGGACGGCGGCAGCGATATCCTGCATGCGTTTGGTGCCTTGATCGGCGGCCTTGACTTGCTTCACGAGCATGAGCGCGTAGAGCAGGCCGAGCACGGCGATGACGAGCACCGCGATAAGAGAATAAATCTCCATCGACGTGTATCTTGGGTCTGAGAACAGACTGAAGAATTTAAAGACGTGTTCGCCCGCGGATTGAGCGGCCTCGCCAGTTGTCGCACCGAAGAGTGGTTTGACAAAAAACGCGGCGAGGAAGAGCACCGCGAAGGATCCTAGGTAGACTTTCGAGAACTTTCGGTTCTGAAAGAGTTTGAGCAGAGCTGAGCGCATGGATGGATGGGTGAAAAATGAAAAGGGCTAGTTAGGTGAGTGGGAACTTTAGCCGCCAAAGGAGGAGAGAGCGGAACGCCACCACGGGTAGAAAGTAGTTTCGAGTTCTTCGCGGGTCGGCATCGGGAAGTAGCGGAAGCCGCCGCCGGTCGTCGCGAGATAAAAACCGCCACGCAGCGTGCGATAGAGCAGATCCTGGTGAAAATTACGCACCACGGTCTTCATTTTCTTGTTCGGCTTGGCTTTGAGTTCGCGCATGCAATCACGCATGTGCTCGATGCTCGTATAAGGAAGGTTGTGCGCCTTGGCCTCGGGGTCTTCGGCCATGCCTTCTAATTTGAGCTCGGTAAATACGAGCGCGGGCAGGGAGATCGGCTTGGTCGAATCGGTGATTTCCTGCGCGAAGGCCTTGGGCTCGAGCGTGCTGATGACGCGGGGCGAGACTGGGCAAAATTCCTGGTAAAGGTGGAAACGCGGGGCGAGGTCGGGTTGATAGGCGCCGGGCTTGAGTGTGAGCACGCGACCGTCGTCTGTGGTCAAGTGGATCGACTCGAGAGCGTCCAACGGTGTCTGCTCAAGTGCACGATAGATATTCAGATAAGCCGAGCGGCGAGGCGGTTCGCCAACCGAGCGACCGAGGGATGCGTCGAGACCGAGCTTCTTTAGCGTCGTTTCAGTATAGGCATCGGTGAGCTTGAAATAGATGGCCTGTCCGCGGGAACGCTTTTGCGAGCCGACCGAAATATAGGAACCAAATTCTTCGGGGCTAAGGTGCGAGGCAATGAGCGACTCTGGGATTAGCGATAAGTAGAGGTAGGGTTTCATTTAGGGTGACGAGGTTGACGGACCAAATTTCCGGTTATCGCCACATTAACCTTTAGATGCACGCCGCTGCTGCGCGTGTGTTGGCAAAACCTATGCGACTTTTGCGCAACTTCTGCACACGTGTCGTTTATCGATCAATCGTAACGCCGAATGAATACGTTTCACGCAGGAATAGAGCGGACGTATGCGCAACCGTGGTTACTGGCGCGCTGTCGATTTCCGAGCTGCAGCTGTAGGGCGTTAATCCTGCCGCGTTACAGTAACACCAAATCGTTGCGGTGAACGACTTCGAGGTGCTTACGCGATGGGTAGAGCGGACGGAGCTGGTCGCTGGATTTACCGGCGACGGCTTTAATCTCATCGCTGGCGAACGTGGTTTTGCCGCGGGCGAAGATCGTGCCGTCGGGTCCGGCGATATTGATAACGTCGCCAGGCGAGAACTCCCCCTTGCAGTTAGTAACGCCAATCGCGAGGAGGCTGCGGCCTTGTTCAAGGATGACGGGCACGGCGCAGGTATTGACGAAAATGGTGCCGGTCGGGCGCTGGAAATAGGCCAGCCAGCGTTTTTTGGCTTCGAGGGGCAGGCCGCTTGGAACGAAGAAGGTGCCGGGGCCTCTGCCAGAGAAAAGCTTTGGCAGAACGTCTTCTTCTGCGCCGCTGGCGACGAAGACGCCGCAGCCAGACTTAACGGCGATCTTGGCGGCGAAGATTTTCGATATCATGCCGCCGGTTGCAGTTTCGCTCGTGGTGCCGCCGGCCATGCCTTCGATTTCGGAGGTGATTTTTTCGACGACGGGCACGATCTGGCCAGTGCCTCTCATGTCGATCAGACCCGGCGCGGTGGAGAGAATGGCGAGGTAGTCGGCTTCGATTAGGCTGGAAACGAGCGCGGAAAGCATGTCGTTGTCACCGAACTTTAGCATCGCGTTGATCTCGGCGGCGCTGACGGTGTCGTTTTCGTTGATAATCGGAATTGTGCCGTAGGCGACGAGCTGGTTGAGGACGGACTTGATGCTGAGGCAGCGGTCGCGTTCACGCAGGTCATCGCGAGTAAGGAGAACCTGTGCGACGGTGAGACCGTGTGGCTCGAAGCCGCGCTGCCAGGTTTGCATGAGCAGACTTTGACCGACGGCGGCGCAGGCCTGTTTTTTAGATACTTCTTTTGGTTTACGTGAGAGGCCGAGACGGCCCATGCCGAGGCCGATGGCGCCGGAGCTAACGACGATAACTTCAATCCCTTTAGCGCGCAGGCCCGCCACTTGGGCGCAGATAGCAGCGATGCGGCCAGCGTCGAGTTGACCGATGTCGTGCGTGAGGACGCCAGTGCCGAGTTTGACGACCACGCGGCGGGGCGTGGTGGCGCGGGCGAGAGGTGAGGGGTTGGAAGGCATGCGGGTTTTCTGTGCTAGGGTAGGGATTGGGTCCGCGAACGAGGCGGACAATGCGGAGCATTGTCCCTACCGATTGCCAGCAGCTCAAACCGTGAGCAGTTCTTTTTCCTTCCGCGCGAGGTGGTCGCCGATGTCTTTGATCGCTTTGTCGGTGGCGGTTTGAACTTCTTTTTCGAAGCGCTTAAGATCGTCCTCGGTGATCTTTCCGTCTTTCTGGGCTTTTTTGATTGAGTCCATGGTGTCGCGACGGACGTTGCGGATGTGGACGCGACCTTCCTCTGCCATGCGGTTAGCGACCTTGACGAACTCTTCGCGGCGTTCGCGACTGAGTTGGGGAAGTGGCACGCGCACAATGTTGCCGTCAACCGAAGGGTTGAGGCCGAGATTGGCCATCTGGATGCCTTTTACCACGGCTTGCACGATGCCTTTATCCCAGGGCTGGATTTGGATCATGTGCGGATCGGGCGTGGAGATCGCAGCACATTCCTTTAGGCGCATGGTTGAGCCATAGGCTTCGACCATGACACTTTCCACCATCGTCGGCGAAGCCTTGCCGGTGTGGATCGTGCTGAACTCTTGCAACGTGTGATCGAGGGCCTTCTTCATCTTGGCCTGCATTTCGGTGATGGCGGGGTGTGACATAGGATGCGGAGGTTGAGGTGGAGGAAATGTTAATTTGGAACTCAGGAACTCTGGAACGAACCAATTAACACCTGTATTTGCCTTGTTCCAGCTTTCCTGAGTTCCAGATTTAGTTTTCTTAAATTTAGTTCAGCAGTGGACGAGCGTGCCGACTTTTTCGCCGGTGACGGCTTTATGGATGGCGTGTTCGTCGTTTAGATCAAAAACGAGGATTGGTACGTTGTTGTCGAGGCAAAGAGAAAACGCGGTCGAGTCCATGACGTTGAGCCGTTGCTTGAGCGCATCGATGAAGGTGAGGTGGTCGTATTTGACGGCGTCGGGGTATTTTTTTGGATCCTTGTCGTAGATGCCGTCGACCTTCGTAGCCTTCATAATAATGTCGGCGTGCAATTCACTCGCGCGGAGAGCGGCGGTGGTATCGGTCGAGAAATACGGGTTGCCGGTGCCGGCGGCGAAGATGACCACGCGGCCTTTTTCGAGATGTCGCTGTGCGCGACGGAGGATGAATGGCTCGGCAATCTGGTTCATTGGGATGGCGCTTTGGACGCGGGTAGTGACGCCCATTTTTTCGAGACAATCCATCAGTGCGAGGGCATTGATAACGGTGGCGAGCATGCCCATGTAGTCGCCGGTGGTGCGATCGACGCCGCGTTTTTCGCCGGCGAGACCGCGGAAGATATTGCCCCCGCCGATCACGAGGCAGATCTGGACACCGAGATCGTGGATTTCTTTTACCTGCGTGCAGACGCGTTCGAGAATGCCGCCATCGATGGGATCACCGGACTTACCGCCGCGAAGGACTTCGCCGCTGAGCTTGAGGACGATGCGCTTGTACTTGACCGACGTGGGCGTGGCCGAGGCTTGGTTCATGTCATGCAGGAAACGACGGAGGAAAATCTTCGTCAATGCCTGAGATGCTGTCCAAAACAGCTACCGCAGTAGCGAATGTGGGCTAGAAGCGCGGTTAAAAACTGTGTCGGGCGGGAGCTGAAACGCCAAAAAGGAAGGATAACTATAACGAAGCTGGAACTCAGACGTATAAATAGACGTACGCGGCGAAAAGGAGGGCGGTGATGCCAGCGGCGGCGGCGAGGATCCAGAGGAGATTGCGCTGACGGGCGGCGATCGCGAAGGTCGACATGATGACCGCGAGTTGCGCGCCGAGCATACCGTAAAAAAAGCGTTGGCTGCGCTGATGGTGGCGTTCGGCGCTGATGTTGTTCTTGCGGACCTGCAGTTCGTAGAGGTTGGCGATCGACTGATTAAGGCGAGCTTCGGCGTCGTAGCGGAGGGCCGCGAAACGTAGGCGCGTGGCGATGAAAGCGAGCTTCGCCGGACTGGCGGGCTGCTGCTGGAGTGCGGCATCGAGCGCGTCGATGAGCTGATTAACCGGCTTGGTGGCCTCGTCAAAGGCGTCGGTCTGCTCCTTGGCGGAAACGATTGTTTCGGTCAGCAACTTATGGCTGATCTTGGCGAGCAACGCCGCGATTTCCGCGTCGGGCTTGAGATCCTCGATAGCCTTAAGCGCGTCCTTAATTTCTGTCGGTTGCGCGGCGGCGTTGGCGGTGGTGGGAAGTTCTCCTTTTTGCAGAAGATCGAGAGCTTTTTGGCCGGGCTCGGAGGCAAGAAGGGGAATAACTTTTTCCGTTCCCGTGGCCGCGCCGGCGGGTTGCGTGAGGGCGGCGATATCGAGCGGGCGGATTTCGTTGGACGCTTGGAGCAGGTCGAGGGTGTTGCGCTGGAGGGCGCTGCGAAGGCGTTTGGCTTGAAAGAAACTCCACTGGTCGCCGGCTTTCGATTGTTGTTGGGCGGCGAGCGAGCGGTCGTATTGCGCCTTGGTCATTTCGCTCGAAGCCAGTCCGGCTAGCATCGTGGCGATGACGGTCATGACGATCGGCGTGGCGCTAAGAATACGGCCAAACAGATTGCTGGGGAGTTCGGCTTTGAGTGCTGCGGGTATTTCGATTTTGGCCACGGTGAGAGGGTTGTTGAGCGGGCACGGTGCACTCAGTGTGGCTTTCGGGCAAGCCTTTGGGTGCGCGTGGAGGCCGAGGTTATTGGCCCAGCAATACGATTTGGCCGTCGGCTAACGGTGCAGGAGTTTTTCCCAAGTCAGTAGGTCGACGATCGCCGAACGGTCGTCGGTCCATTCAATCACCTCTTCGTTGGGAGCGCGGTCGACGATGAAATCGTAGTCCGGGTCTGTCTTGATCGCGTCAAACCAACCCATCACCTCGGCATCGCGGTTAGGCGGGTAGATCACCGCGTAGCTAGTGCTGGTGGCGAGCAGGGCAAGCTGAACAGACTCGTGGGGGGTACTGTTGAAATAGAGGCACTTCCAGCCAGCGTGCCGGGCGCCGCTCGCGACGACCGGAAAGAGGTCGAGGTAACGATTGCTGATGTGGACGAGCAGGATGCCGTGATCGAGTCGCGCGAGATAGCTGGCGATCGCTTCGCGGGTGATGAGATGTGCGGGAATGGAGTCGCCCGCAAACGCATCAATCACGATGACATCAAAGAGATCGCGCGAGGCAGCGAGCCCGAGACGGCCGTCGCATTGATAAACATCTACCTTCGCCGGGCAGTCGCGGAGGAAATAAAACTTTTCGCGAGCGAGTTTGATCGCGAGGGGATTGATATCCCAAAAGACGAGATGGTCGTCCTTCTGTCCATAGGCGGCGAGCGTGCCCGTCCCGAGGCCGATCGCACCGAGACGGAGAGACGGTTGCTGTTTGCGAAGAGCATTGAGCACGACTCCGGCGGCTGAGCCTCGAGTATAATAGGTGGTCGGTACGCGCCGGTTCTTTTTATCCAAGAGTTGTTCGCCGTGCAGGGTCGACTCGTTGGAAAGCGAAAGCTGGTTGGCGTAATTCTTCAGCATGAGTGCGCCGTATGTGTTCCGCACGAAAGTGATTTGGGCTTCTCCGTCGCGCTCGTCGATGAGCTGACGACAAACGAACCAGGAAGAAGGAGTAAGAATGAGCAAAACGAGCGAGTAGCGGGCAATCGTCTCGTTTCGTCCGAGCAATTGGAGGGCAAGAAAGGTGAGGAGAAAAAACGCGGCACCGGTGAACTCGACCGTGCGGTTGAAGAGATGGGGAGCGATGGCGCTGACGAAAATTCCACCACCCAAGCCACCCGCCGCGATGACGAGATAAAAAAACGAGGCGCTTTTTTCTGGACGCAGTTGGTAGAGCAGGCCCTGGCCTCCGAGGCAGCCCGCGAGCAAGATAATGGCCAGCCACAGCCGCGCCCAGTCGGAGAGAAAACTTGGGCCGATCCCCACGATCTGCATGTAACCGAAGAGCGCGGCGCTGAGCGCAACCGTCGCCACGTAATTGAAAGCCGGGCGCCACCAGCCGGAGAATGTGAGACTGAAGCTGACGAGATAAAGTCCCAACGGCAGGAGCCACGTGAGCGGGTTGGAGCCGTACTCGGCGCCGAGGATGGCGATTGCTCCGAGCATCAAGGTGCAGGTCGCAAACGAAAGAAGGAACCAGACGCTAGAAACCCCTTTGGGTAAATTCTCTGGTTCCGAATCGATCACGGCCGGAGCGTTTGCTCCCACATCTTTCTCCAGCCAGCAGAGCACGAGCATGGCCGCGGCGAGAATCCACAGTAGGATTTTAAGAATAAAAATCTGCAGGCTCAGGCCAATGCGGGGCTCGATGACGAACGGATAGGCGAGCAGCGCGAGGGTACTGCCGACGTTGGAAATCGCGTAGAGGTAAAACGGCACGCGTCCCTTCCGCTCCTGAATCCAACCCTGAAGAATCAGCCCTGACGCAGTCGTCAGCAGAACGGTGGGGAGAAGGGAAACGGTGAGCGCGGCGAGGACACCAGGCCATTCCGGCAAGCCCGGGAAAGTCCAGGGCGGAAGTCGGAGCGAAAGCGGCGCGAGTATGGCCAAAACGGCGACGATCCGAGGCAGAGCGCGACGGTGTTTTTCAAGACCACGCCACGCCAACGCATAGCCTGCGAGCAACGCGCCCTGGAAGAACATGGACAAGGTCAACCAAGTGCCAGCCGAACCTCCGTAAACCGGCATAAGGAGTTTTCCGGCGACAGGCTGCAACATGAACGTGAGAAACGCCGCCAGCGGAACCACGAGATGAGCCAGAAAAGTAAACAGCCTTGCCATGGGTGGTCTGATGAGAACGAAACCGATCAAAAAAGCGACGGATTTGCGCAAGGCCTTTTTGCAAAAGCGCGCCGCACCCTTATCCCTGCTCTTTAACGGCAATGGCCCTGGCCAATAGAGAGAACAGGAGAAGTACAACTGTGGTGTACCAGGCTCCGACGCTGAACGGCTGATGCGGATACAGCGCGAAGAAAACTCCACTGCAAATGAGCGCGGCCGCAAGGCCTGCATAAACTCGCATCCCATAAAGAAAGACGAACGGGATGTAGTGAGCGCCGACCAAAACCATCATAGCTGGATAAAAGAGAGAGAGGCTGTATCGAACCACTGGAAAGAGTAACAACATCGAAAACGGAAGGACAAATGCAGTCTGCATACCGAGCCACTTAAGCTCATTGCTTTTGCTTAAAACAGGAGTTCGGTAGAAGCGCGTAAGCAGTTCAGTAATCGAAAAAATAAAAAAACCACCCAATACCAATGCAGCGATCGCAGTAGAAGAGGAAACCCAAACAGCCAACGATGCCGATATACCCCAGATTACAGACGAGACCACTTGCCCATAAAAACCGCCCACAAAATGAGCGCGTATTTCTTTCTGTGCCTCAGCAATGTTCATAAAAGTTTTTGCCTGAGGTGCGAGACGACTACCCAGGCTTTGATATTATAATCGCAGGAATGAAAAGAATGGGCGCCGAATCCAAATAGCGTTCCAATATACCACGCGAGTTGTCTGGTTGCTGAAAAAGAAACGGGGATATGAACAAGCAGACAAGGAGAACGATCGCGAATATTCCCATCCAGCGATACTGCTTACGAAGGGCGTGCCAGTGCAGTGCCCAATAGTCGGAAAATGTTGGTATATACTGAATCTTCATAGGTGGCCTCACATTATAGATCTGGTAGTGGCGCCTGGTTAGGCTCTTCTTTGAGTAACAACTGTAAATATACCGCATCAAACCACCGGCCAAATTTCATGCCGACTTGGCGCAGGTGAGCTACCTTCGTAAACCCAAACGTCTCGTGCAATCGGATGCTCGGAGTCTGGTCCGCCGAAATATTCGCCAAAATAGAACGAACGCCCGTCCGCCGTGCGATCTCAATCAATGATGCAAGCAACCGGCTCCCAATCTTCCGACGGTGAAAATCGTGATGCACGTATATGGAGTCATCCAAAACGCCTGCGACGGTGTAGGCTGCTCGAAACGAGCCGAGTGATCCCCAGCCAACGATATGTCCGTCAGATTCTGCCACTAAAATCGGCATTGTCTGGCCGTGCTCCTCATACCACGCCTTGCGGTCACTTTCCGAGCATGGCTGCGTCGTCCATACACAGGTGGATGTTGCGATGTAATAATTGTAGATTGCGTTGATTTCGGCGAGGTCAGCTGGTTTGGCCGGACGAATGGTGAGCTTGTCTGTCATGGCTTCTTCTCTGGCTGCCGAACATTATATAATCACCAAAAATTACAGAATCGACGGCTTAAGGGGCAGATCCGGGCGCGGCTTTCTATCGATGAAGATTGCGGTCAGTAACAGGCCATTCCCTAAAGCAGAGAGAATACTCGATACGATACTAACACCACCAAGAATGTGCCCCAGCTTTTCAATGGACCACTCATTAACGCTTCGCGCATAGAGAAGGTAGTTCGAAATAAATGGCATAACCAACGATAGGCATAAGAGAAAAGCACAGGCTAGCAGGGCTAACATGCTTGGGGTTCGACTTTGCTGCCGGTAGACAAACGCGAATACAATGCCGACGACATAGAGAAGCAGTGACGGTATTTGCACCAGTAACTGCATCAGGGAAGCGATGATTATATCTTTCATAGAAAGTTTTTTTGACGAGCGTTATCGGTGCGCCTCGGTCGCAGCCGGCGCGACCGGTGCGTCAGCACGGTCCGTGGCAGCCATGGTCGTTGGCAGCGCCTGGTTCGGCCTCCCTTTCCTAACGATGAGTAGGGCCGTGATCGCCAGGAACGGTAACACCGCGGACGCCATGGCGACTCTGACATAGGTCGGCTCAAGCGTCTCGCCTCTGCTATGATCAAGCCATCCTTCTGTCGACCAGAGCTCGTGCAGAATCACCCAGGCTGAGATCAGTGCTAGAAGATCAGCTACGATGGCCAGCCACTTACTTAACTTGATCAACGCCCATGACAACATCGTCACAACAAAAGCCAAAACGAGGAATGTCGTCATCTGATCATCAAGATCGCGGACTTCCTTTATTATGTTCATTGCGAGGACGGGCATGGCTTTTACCGAACGTTGTGCAGTCAGAAAAAATTACAGAATCGGCGAGTTAAGCGCGGGATATCCGGTGAAGGAGACTTCGGAGTGACGTATGGGCTAGGCTTCCGCATCGGGCTTTTGCGGGTCAGGCATACGGTTTCTGCGAGATTTTAGCGCTGGGGCGACTAGGTTCGGCCTTCCATTGTGTCGTTGCTTCTCAGTTTTTCTTCCACTCGCCTTAGGTTGTTCGTCTAGTTACCTGTGATCGAACTATGAGGCCTAGCAGAACAAGCGCTCCACCGATGCCGATAGAGGATGCTTCGGGAACAGGCTGTGCTGTTGATATGTCAACCCGAGCCTGAATATTTTCTCCCTCCACTTGCGCAAACTCACCATCGACCTGGTAAAGAAATACAGCAGCGTTTTGCAATGGCGCATAGACAAACATAAAATCAGATGGCCCCGAGCCAGCTCCATATCCCCCGACCCCGTTTACGCCGTCGAGTAATCCTCCGATCATGAAAAACTGAAGAATTCCGTCCTGAAAGGATACATACGCTCCAATATCGCTTCGCGTCAGATTGGTTGTGCCGATCGGGAACGGATCTGGAGTCCAACTGTCTAGCGCTATCGCTTGGTTTTCAAAAGTGCCCTGCTGCGGCACATTTACTGTGAAAGAGAAAGATGAGTAAACTCCATTCGGAAAGTCGGGATTGTCTACACGATGCTCCAGAGGGGATAAATACAGCCACTCCGGCACCGAGAAGCTGCCACTGAAGTGGGTAGGCAAAACTGCTTGGGCGAATGCCGAGGCATTGAGCGTCGCCAATATTATTACGTTTCGAATTACATTTTTCATAGGAAAATTAAGATGAATTTGCCGAACTTTATAGACCTACCGTGCGACCATGTTTGGTGCGGGGGGAGTGTAAGTACGAGGCATGGCGGACATAGGAATTGTGATTTAGGGCCTGGTTCGTCGGTTTAAGTGCTCATCCCTCCGTTGATGCCCAGACACTGTCCAGTAACAGCAGCAGCGGAATCTGAAAGAAAATATTCGATCGCACCAACGATTTCATCAAGCGATATCCGGCGGCCGATAGGGATTCTGGTGATTGGGATGCGCTGATCTTCAGGCAATGATCCTGCGCCGTTTGTGCTACCAGGGGCGACCATGTTCACCGTTATTCCGTGAATGACCTCTTCTAGTGCAAGTGTGCGCGTGAGCACCTTGAGTGCCGCCTTGTGCACTCCATAGGGGCCCAGCCCAGCGGCACCCTTTTCATAATCTCGTGAAGACGCTCCGAGCATGATGATCCGTCCGAAGTGTCGCTCTCGCATCTGAGGCAATATCTCTTTCGTGAGTACGAACGGAGCGTTTAAAATCACATCTTGTGAAATGCGCCACTCATCAAAACTGACAGCATCAATGGTCTTAAAAATATCGAGCCCCACATTATTCACGAGATAATCTATTTTTCCGAAATGCGAGATCACCTGCTTCGCAAAACCGCGGAGTCCTTCAAAATCACGCACGTCACACCGCAAAACGAGCGAATCGACGTGCAACTGGGCTAGCTCTTCCGAAAGAGCAGAAGCCGCAGTGATGTCGTTTCGGTACACGGTAGCGATTGAAACGCCACGTGAAGCTAAGCGGAGGGCAACAGCTCGCCCAATCCCCCTAGTTGCACCTGTGATAACTGCGACGGGTGTAGTCATGTTTAGTCTACGTTAAAGGTTAGCCGTGACGGTGCCGCCATGATACTCTAGTGCATAGTTTGGCGGGTTCATTTGTTTGGTATTAAGAAGGTATATTCCGCTGGGATTTTTTCTTCCGTCTTAAGGTAAAGAGACCACGTCTTCCTACCGGCTACATCCACGTCGATGCGTGTAATATAGCCGCCAACGTATGCTTCGCTGCCGCTAATACGAATCACTTTGCTTGGAGCGGCAGCCACCGTCTTTCCCTCTGCATCGGTGATGAACGGGCCAAATTTCTGGCGCTCATCAAAACCTGAGCGATTGATACAAACTCGTGCTCCGGCGATGGGTTTTCGGGATGCGGAATCCAGTACGGTGCAAGCCATGTGAATCTCCGGTAAATGCTGTATCCAACCTAATACGCACGCACTCAATACCGCGCAAACACAGATAAAAGCGACGGGCATTAGACCCTTCATATTTTGGCCAAAGTTAAAAATATGCTCGGTGACGGGAAGTGCCTGGTTCGACTGTTTTTTATTCGCGTTGAGCACGGCGACCTCCAAAAGCATGGATCGTTCGAGTACCAGCAATGACTTCACCGGCGTGTGCTACTCCCTTTGGAATCACATGCTCCTGTCCTGCTTCGAGAATAAAACAACAGCCTCCGATAATCAGTGTATACTTCCCCTCGACGACGACCATGTACTCGTCAAATTCGTGAACGTGCTCGGCGGAGGTCCCGTCCTGGTGGCAAATCCAATATGTGATCTGACTACCATCCGCACCGTCGTACACGTACCCTTCTACACCCGGCGTATTTGTAGAAGATGTCGCGATACGATTCGCCGGGCTCTTCATAAATGTGGGGAAATCAGACATAGGAGAGAACAGCTTTCATTTGCCGAACGTTACAGATGCAACAACGGCGCCGTGGCGTTGCCGAGGAGGAGGGGTTGCAGCCGTTGCCACTAGCGCCTGGTTTGGACTGAGTTTCATTTGGGAGCAACCGGCTGTAAGCCAAGCAATCGTTTCATTTCGCTTTCCAGCTTTTCGTTCAGATTTATTCCGACCAATCTTCCTTCTTGATTCAGCAAAAACGTGGTCGGTGCGGAATGAACGCCGTACCGCGCAGCGATCTCGTTCTGCCAGACTTTGCCGTCATAGTACTGCGGCCACGCCAGGCCTTTTTGCGCTACCAAATCAACCAGTTTCGATTTATCTTCCACGCGATCCAAAGAAACTCCGATGATCTCGAAACCTTGTTCGTGATATTTCGTATAGAGCCGCTTCAATTCCGGCAACTGCAGGATACAAGGTCCGCACCAGGTCGCCCAAAAATCAATCAGCACGACTTTGCCCCGCAGCTTGCTAAGATCTACGGCGCGGCCGTCGAGGGCGGCAAACGTGAACTCGAAGGGTTGACGACTCAACTCGGCGAAGCGGACCTTCTCCTTGGCTAGCTGCGCCTCCCGAGGATTGGCACATTTTGTAAAAGAAACCCATTCAGCCACGACGCGGTCTGGGTGTGCCTTGGCAAACACGTCCATATAAAAAGGCAACGTCGACCTCCAGGCGTCAGGATATTCCGCCCAATATTTTTCCATCGCTTTGCGTAAGACCGAAAAGTCCACCGTTTGGTGGTCGGCCTGTGCCTCTCCGGCGGAAAAGATTATGTCCATGACGCGGTCAAAGGCCGCTTTCTCTGCGCGCTCGGCCTCCGTGGGGACAACCAAAACCGGACCGTTCGTCAATGGTGGTTGACCGTCTTCTGCATCTCCCGTCAACGATGTCACGCTAAGCCCTGTCCCGAAAACGACCGAGAGTAGATATGCGTGCTTCATTTTGCCGAACATTGTCTAATCACAAAAATTACAGAATCGACCAATTATGCAGCGGGAGGTCCGGTGAAGGAGGCTTCGGAGGGACGTATGGGCTGCACTTCCGCATCGGGCTTTTGTGGGTCAGGCGCGCGGTTTTGGCGAGCTTTTAGTGCTGGGGGGCAATTCGGCGGGGCTATAGCGTTTTAATGATATTGTAGCCGGGGGCGCCGAACCCGGCTGGGTCTTCGTCTTGGCCAAAAAAAGCGCCCTGGCTTTGAGGCCGGGGCGCGGAGTAAAGGCAGGAGACCGTGCGGAGGTTTTCTGGTTGGAGGTGTCGTTTGGGTTGATGCTCTCCGTCTGTCTCTGCCTTATCGTTCGGTAGACATCAGCTCACGTCGGAGACGCGGGCGGTGGAGGCGTTTCTTCACTAATGACGGCGCCGGGTTGCGGCGGGAAGGCGTCCATCAGGAAACGCGTGCGCGCGGCCACGATTTTTTCGTTACTCGCGGCTTTGCTCTCGGGATACGCGAGCTCGACCGTGTTTTGCACGGTCTGGCACATGGCGTAGAGCTTGTTCGCTTTGGCGTTCCTGGCGGCGGTCACGGCTTTTTTGTCACCCTTTGAGACTTCCTGGGTTTCGTCGGCGCCTTTGAGGGTTTCGATCGCGGCGGCCAACGCGGTGGTGTCATCGGGTATCCAACCGTGTGCAGACAAATCCGCGGCGTACTCGACGCACGAATTTTGCACGATGATCGCGCGCTCGAGGATGCTGGCGAGGCCGAGCACGTCGCTGTTGCCGACTTGGAACGACTGGCGCAGGAGCACGGCGTTGTCGGGGTAGGCGAGTTTGGCCGTTTTGCGCGCTGCGGTCGTGAGTCGTTTGACTTCGGCGAGGGCGGCGTTTTGAACCTGAGTCAATTGGCCGGTATGGCCGCTCGCGGCTTTTTGACCCGTAGAGCCGGTGCTGACCTGAGCGATCTGGCGGGCAAACTCCTCGATGAACGTTGCTGGCAAGCGTTTGGCTACGGGAGCTCCGATATCTTCACGCAATCCGCCTGCCATAAGCTGGGCGTCGCGGACGAGAATGCTGACAGAGAAATGAAAATTTCTGTCTGACATAATTTCCTTTCGTTTTTGATTTAGGGATAACTAATAGATCCAACCAAGAAATCGGCACGCTTATATCAGGGCAGCAGTTCGGCGAGTGCAGAATGCAAGCGATCGCTTTTGGCGATGCGTTATTAGTTTTTGAAAGGATAGCGATAAGAGAAACTGACCGCTAGATGCAAAAATTGTGCGGAAGGATGGGAGCAGAGGGAGCGCAATTGCAAAAATCAGGCGATTGCAGACTGTTAGTCGCAAGATTCTGGCGAAAAGTCACTCGGAAGGGCTGGAAAGGCCTGACTCCGCATCCGGCAGCCTTAGCTCCGAAGCCGGGAGCTCTAGCTCCGAACCCGGGACGCTTAACTCCGCACCAGGGAGTCATAGCTCCGAAGCGATAGACACCAGCTCCAAACCTTTTGAGGTCAGCTCCGAACCGATAGGCGTTGGCTCGGTTCCGAGCGAAGGCGGCTCCAAAGCGTGGAGGGGTAACTCCGAAGCGGGGGAGTGCGGCTCCATAGCGATGGACGACGACTCCGAGGTCACAGCCTTCGACTCCAAGGCGTGCGAGTGCGGATCCGAAGCAATAAACGCCGACTCCAATGCCGGGGAGACCGACTCCAAAGCGATATGTTACGGGGAAGAAGACGGGGATAGTAACTCCGGAGCCGGGGATAACGACTCCGATGCGATAACCTCCCACTCCGAAGCGTGCAGTCACAACTCCGAAGAGATAATAATCGACTCCGAACCCGGCGAGACCGGCTCCAAAGCGATCAATACCAGCCATCCCAAGCTTCGGCACTTTGAACAGAAGAGAGCAAAGAGAACGAAGCGCCTGGGGTTTGGCGCGGAGTTTTAGTTTCCTACGTTACATTCTGTAAAATATCCGGATGGGATTGGTCTTCAGTTTGTGGTTCGGTGTAGCCGGGGGCGCCGAACCCGGCCTGCTCGATCCCCGGCCTCAGCGCGGCCGGCTACATTAAGAAATATACGAACCAACGTGGCAGGCCTAACGAAACACAGCTCTTATACAAACCGGATTTTCAATCTCAGTGCGACGTGGACGAGGCCGATCAGCGCGGGCATTTCGATCAAAGGGCCGACGACAGCGGCGAAGGCCACACCGGAGTTTAGACCGAAGAGGGTGATCGTGAGCACGGAGTTGCGTCGCTTCGAGCTGGATGCGAACGGGGCGGCGTACATTCGCAGTCGGATTCCACTCGGGGGGATGCCTCGATCACGCGTCCGCGCCGGTCGAATTCGAATCGACAACAGCGCTCAAGCATTTCACGCAGTATCAGACGAGCGCGTCGCACGCGGCTTTTCGTTGCCGTCAGGGTGAGGCCGAGACTGGTCGCGATATTGTTCAATGGCTCGCCTTGAAACTCGTGCCGAACTAGCGGTTCGCGGTAAATTGGCGGCAGTTGCGCGATGAAGCGGCGCAATGAAGGTGTAAGGTCTACGAGGTTCTGTCCGTTGAGGTCGTCCTCTGGCGTGTCGGGAGCGAGCGGGACGAGCTCGCGTTTTCTGCGGTAGCGATCGATGAGCGCATTGCGAGCGATCCGGTAAACCCAACCCTGCAACTTTGAGGTGTCTCGCAGGGTGGGTAGTTGTTTCGAAACACGCACAAACACGTCCTGGAGGATGTCATCCGCATCCGCGGCTGAACCGGTGCGGGCTCTGAGAAAGTTTCGCAACGGTGCGGAAAATTCCCTCCAGAGGGCTTCAATTGCGTCGTCGGTCACTCCGGGTGAGGCGTCCTGAAACATGATCGAGATTACTCCTTGCAGCAGGTTTATGCGCAGCAGGATTCGCCACCGGGTTTCTTTGCGGTGACTTCGGCGGCGTAAACCTTCGACTCGAAACCACGTTTGGATTCCCAGCTGGTGATGACGGCGTCGCTATTGCCTTTCGGGCGGATCGAAATGTTAGAGAATCCCGCTTCAGCGAGAATGGTTTTGAGTTCTTGTTCCAGCGTGGCGCCGGCGAGACAACCGCTGTGGAGTGCGAGGTCGTGTTTAACCTCTTCAGGGAGTTCGACTCGCGCGACGACGTCGGAGACGGCGATGCGACCACCGGGTTTGAGCACGCGAAACGCTTCGCGATATACGGGCCGCTTGTCGGGACAGAGATTGATGACGCAGTTCGATATGATCATATCGACGGTCGCGTCGGCCACAGGGAGCGCTTCGATCTCGCCGAGGCGAAACTCCACGTTGGTGTAGCCTCCTTTTTTGGCGTTGGCTCGTGCTTTCGAGACCATTTCTGCCGTCATGTCGACGCCGATAACGCGGCCGCTTGGGCCGACAGCGCGCATGGCGAGAAAAGAATCGAACCCGGCACCAGATCCAAGATCGAGCACGGTTTGGCCGGAGCGGAGCGATGCGAGGGCGACGGGATTGCCGCAGCCGAGACCGAGATTTGCTCCTTCAGGCATGTTCGCGAGATCGGCCTCCGAGTAGCCGAGGGTGCGGGCTTGTGTATCGGAGTTGCAGCCGCAACTGGAGGCTTGGGCCGGCGCTGAAGGTGCGCTGCAGCAACTGCTGCCCGGTGCACTCGTGTTTAGGGAAGCTTCGCCGGAGGCGATGGAGCCGTAACGGCGACGGACTTCGGCTTTGATGGTTTCGGGATCGGGTGTCGTAGTTTTCATTTCACCTATAAAGACGAGACAACTCCTGAAAAGACGCAGGATCTTTCCGATTGTTTTTCAAGGCGTGGAGGATACAAACCGGCTTTTCAATCTCAGTGCGACGTGGACGAGGCCGATCAACGCGGGCACTTCGATCAGAGGGCCGACGACGGCGGCGAAGGCGACACCGGAGTTTAGACCGAAGACGGCGATGGAAACGGCGATGGCGAGTTCGAAGTTGTTACCTGCCGAGGTGAACGCGAGCGTGGTCGAGCGCGGATAATCGGCGCCGAGTTTTTTCGCCATGAGGAAGCTGACGAGAAACATGATCGCGAAATAAATCACGAGCGGAATGGCGATGCGCACGACGTCGAGCGGCAGGCGAACGATGGCGTCGCCCTTGAACGTGAACATCATCACGATGGTGAAGAGCAGCGCGGTGAGCGTGATCGGTGCGATGCGCGGGATGAATTTCTTTTCGTACCACTCCTCGCCTTTGAGCGGCACGAGGATTACGCGGCTGAGCACGCCCGCGGCGAAGGGAATGCCGAGGTAGATCATGACGCTGCGAAAAATATCGCCCATCGCGACAGGGACGATCACGCCTTTGAGGCCGAAGTATGGAGGTAAAACTGTCACAAACACCCAAGCGTAGAAACTGTAGGTGAGGATTTGCGCGATGCTGTTGAGCGCGACGAGGCCGGCGGCGTATTCGCGACTGCCTTTGGCGAGATCGTTCCACACGAGCACCATGGCGATGCAGCGTGCGATGCCGACGAGGATCAGGCCGACCATGTAGTCGGGGTGGTCGCGTAATAGAAGGATCGCGAGAAAGAACATGAGGATCGGACCGACGATCCAGTTTTGGACGAGCGAGAGCGTGAGGACGCGGGTGTCGGCGAAGAGGCGCGGGAGTTGCGAATATTTTACCTTCGCGAGCGGCGGATACATCATGAGGATGAGGCCGAGGGCGATCGGAAGATTGGTGGTGCCTACTGTCATCGGCGCGAAGAACGCCGCTGGATCAGCGATCACGAAATGCCCGAGCAGAACGCCCAGCGCCATCGCGGCGAAAATCCAAACGGTGAGATAGCGGTCGAGGAAGGAGAGGTTTTTAACGACGGAATCGGACATGGGGAAAACGAAGAAATGAGGATAGGAACGGAAGATTGTCGCATAGCGCGGACACAGCGGGCATAGAGATGTTGTAGGTGGGCGATGGGTTTAGCGCGAGCGGAGCTGGAATTCCGGGGTCAGCGCCCCCGGCTACACCGGAATTTGAAATGCGCTAAAGGCTTTATGTTTTTGATTTCAACGCGTCGCGGCGGCCATCGGCATAGGCAGTGAACTGACGGCGGATCTCGTCTCGGACGCGGCGGAAGACAGAAAGTTTTTCTTCATCGGTCCCAGTGGCATGCGCGGGATCGTAGAACGGCCAGTGGTGTCGGTTTACCTGGCCGGGGAAGATCGGACAGGCTTGGTCGGCGTTGCCGCAGACTGTGATCACGGTATCGATAGGTTGGGTCATGAACTCGTTCCACGACTTCGAGCGATGGTGCGAGATATCGATGCCGATCTCTTTCATAGCGACAATAGCGAGCGGGTGAACGTAGCCAGCGGGCTTGGACCCGGCGCTGACGACGTTGAGGAAATCGCCGGCAGCAGCATTCAAAATGCCTTCTGCAAGATGACTGCGGCACGAGTTGCCCGTGCAAAGGATGAGGACCGTGGGCTTGTTCATACGTTAAGAAAGTGAGTCGCTGTGCACGGCGCAGGGACAATCGTCTTTGGCGAGGCGGATATGGAGCTTGGCGAGCTTCGCTGCGTCGCGGCGGAAAACGGGCTCTTCGCGAGCGCAGTCCTGCAGGCAGGCGAGGTTGGCTTGCAATTCGCGCGAAGGCTTTTTGGGCAGGCGATAGATGATCCAGTTTCCCTCGCGCTCTGCTTCGACGAGGTGGCGGGTCTTGAGATAGCCGAGATGTTTGGAGATTTTTACCTGAGGCTCACCGAGAATTTCCTGCAAATGGCAGACACACAACGGACCACCGCCGAGCAGTGCGAGGATGCGCAGGCGTGTGCGGTCGCAGAGACATTCATAGATCCGGAGCAGATTCACGTCGGGAACATGCGCCTGAAGATATATTCCGCAAGAGGAATATTGTTACGATTGAGTGACCTATTTTTCAGCAAACATCGCGGGCAGAAAACTTCAGGCAGGGTGACTCAATCTGCCGGTGGCAGGCGTAATCAAGTTAACGCCTTGCAGCGATGATCACCTAGCACCTCCGCTTTTTTCCCTTTGTTCTTAAATTCAACCTAACATGAAAACGATCTGTTGTTGTCTATGCACTATATTCTTGAGCATGCCGGCGTTCGCCGTATCGCCGTTTTATACTGAGGCTGGTGGAAGTTATGTTGCTTTGCGCGGCGCTCATTTTCCGAACGGTGCTCCGCAGCTGCCTTCGATCACGATTTACCCGCCGATATTAACCTGGACGCAGGCTCCGGTTACCCAAGACAAGTCCAAGTGGTCGCCGTTTGTCGCTCTGGGTTATTCTTTTTCCGATTATTTGGGCGTCCGTTTATCGTATCAATATATTGGCGACTTGTCTGCACGCACTGAATGGGATGCGACGTTCGCCCCTGGCTATGAAACATTTGCTCCAGCGAAAGAGCCTGTTTTCTCCTCGTCTTATAAGGACGACATCCACGTGCTGAGTCTGGCGCCCGAATTGAAATGGCCAATTGCCGGAAAACTCGTGGTAACGCTCGCACCCGAAATAAACTGGATGTCGATCCGCGAGGAGGTGCAGGAAACTTACGTTTCGAATTCAGCCCCAGTTATAACCAATCGTTCTCACAACCAGAAAAAATACACGTTGGGTGCCTCATTTGGTTTGCTTTGGTCATTTACGGAACAATGGGCATTTGTAGTCAGGTATAAATATACAGATCTAAAACCGAGTTTTGGGCGTAAAGCGCATGGGCTCACTGCTGCAATCCATTTGAATCTGTGAAATTTTTTTCACGAAACGATTGAACTGAATCCATCAGCCCCCTAACCAATCCAGCGCTGTGGTACAATTCGATGCTGAAGCGCTCGCAATACACCGCCAGCTTATCGCTCGCTTGGCTGCGGGTGATGCTGAGGCGTTGCAGCTTCTGTATTTGGAATTTAGCTCGATCGTGCACGGCGTCGTACGGCGTATCCTCGAAGATCCGGAGGATGCGCGCGAGGCGGTTCAAGATACTTTCATTAAGCTCTGGCGACAGGCTCCCTCGTATCGTCCTGAGCGGGGCGAGGTGGTTTCTTGGTTGGTGTTTATCGCACGTCATGTGGCGGTCGATCGCGTGCGTCAGGGTGCGCGCCGCCGATTGCTTTACGAAAATCTGCAAAAACAACCGGTGGAAACGGCGCCTTCTCCGATCGGGACGATTGAACAACAAGAGAGTCTCGATAATGACCTTGCCCAGCTTACGACGCCCCAGCGAAAGGCGCTTGAACTCGCTTTTTTCGGCGGTTGTTCGCAAGCCGAAATCGCGTCGGCGATGCAGACGCCGGTTGGGAATGTTAAGAACCACTTGCGTCGCGGTTTGGCTAAATTGCGGCAGATTGTTGCACGCCCATGACTGAAGAATTTAAAACGGAAGCCTTTCGCTACCTGCTCGGTGAACTCGATGCAGAAGGCCGCGCCGTTTTCGAGGGGCTGCTCGCGCACGACCCGGCTTTGCGGGCGATGTTGAAAGCGTGTGCTGACGATGTGGCGAGGTTTGCTTGTGAAACTGCGACTGCCGAAGCGGTACCACCCGTTGCCCAGCGCACGGTGTTGGCAAATGTTCTGACCGTCGCGTTGCAGGAACCGAGGAAGCTGCCCCCGTCCAAACGCGCGCCTTGGAAGTATTATGCGTGGGCCGTGGCGGCATCGGTCGCGCTGGGCTTTGGTTTGTTTCAACTGTTTCGGCCGACCGTGGACGTAACTCGTAATTCAAGTTCTACCACGGCAACGAATCCCCGGCGTCCCTTGTCTCTGCTGCCTAGACCGCGAGACCTAACTGATACCGATACGCCAGCCAACGAGGACCAACCCCGAGCACAAACGGTGAAACGACCTGATCTTGGTATTGCGGAAGAGATGCGCCGCCTAGAGAAACTCCGATCCGAATACGCGGATCTCGAGCGAGCGCGTGACGCGCTGCGCAAGGAGTACGAGAATATCCTACGCCAACTGGCCCTTATCGGTAGAGATATGGGGCGGCTGACAGCGATCGAACTGGTCGACGCCGGCAGCTACTCCCGAGGTGAGCGCAAAGGCCTGGTAGATATTGCGCGCACCGTTTTGACGGAGCCTGGTATCGTGGCCGTGACACCGATCACCCCGTCAACGCCTGCTCCAACCCCCGAAACACCTGATACTCCTACTCCAGAGCCAAATCATGGACCTGTATCCACGGGTCATCCGAGTATTACCGGTACAAATCCTGATTCAAACAACACGACCACACCGCCAACAACTCAGTCTGGGGAACAGACTCAAACAACAACCACGGGAAAAGATTTGCCCTACGCTTGGTCAGTGTACGACGAAACTTCTGCCCGCGGTTACCTGAACCTATATAACTTGCCAGCTGCCACAACCGATCAATCGCTACAACTCTGGGTAAAGCAGACAGGCTCTGATTCCTATCAAAATGTTGGCACTGTCCCCCCACAATATTACGGCGGGTCGGGCAGCCTTTATTATAGTGTGCCAGGGATGACGCAGGCGCCAGCCGAGATTCTTATCACTGAGGAGCCCCGTGATAAAACACCGACCCAACCGACTGGAACCACGGTTTTGCGTGGTCCATGATCTGGACCACGTGTTGGCGTAAATGAATGCAGGTAACAGAAGGTCGTTTTATCGCCTGATACCATGACGCTGATTGCGAAGGATCAGCATTGGTGTGATCAAGATGGCAAACCAGACGCTAGGTGCGCCGCCACCTGAGGATGATCCATTGCCACCGGAGCTGCTCGAACTACTGGATGAAGAGGATGAACTTGATGATGAACTGCTGGACGAGGAGCTCGACGAACTTGAGCTGCTGGAAGAAGAACTCGACGAGCTGGAGGAAGAGCTTGATGAACTAGAACCACCGGAAAGTTGCACGGTCGCGTTGTTGCTCGTGACAGAGCCGGCGGAGTTTGAAACGACGACCTTGTAGCTTCCGGCGGCGGCCGAGGTCATGCTTGTTACTGTGTAGGTCGATGCAGTTGCACCCGAGATCGGATTGTTGTCTTTGCTCCACTGGTAGGCTGGGGTGGTACCTGTAGCGGTGACGGAAAGAGTGAAAGCACTTCCTAGTGCCACCGTTTGGGATTGTGGTTGGGCTGTTATCTGCGGGGCGATCACACTCGAGCCACTGCTTGATGAGGATGAAGAGGAACTGGAGCTGCTCGAAGATGAACTACTGGAACTCGAAGACGAGGACGAGCTGCTGGACGAAGAACTCGTGCCGCCGGAACTGGTACCTCCGGAGGAGGAACCCGATGAACTGCTCGACGAAGATGAGCTTGATGATGACGAAGAGCTGGAGCTCGACGAACTCGAACTGCTTGAGGAACTGCTAGAACTTGAAGACGAGCTTGAGGAAGAACTGGAACTGCTGCTCGAGGATAGATTGATCGTGTAGATAGCGGTGCTCACGGCGCTGTCGCTCATCCCTGATTTGTAGGCGATGGCCTTGAGCGTTTTAGTGGCGCCGACAGAGACGAATGACCCGTATAAAGTGCCTACGGTGGAGGTAGGCGTACTGCCGTCCGTCGTGTAGCGGATCGAGGCACCGGTGGTAGCCGAACTAATCGTTACCGACTGCGCGCTGGTGTAGGTGCCGGCGGCGGGGTTGAAGGTCGGCGCGGCGACCACAGCGGGATTTACCGTGAGTGTTGCTGAGTTGCTGGTGGCGGAGCCAACTGAATTGGTGGCGACGCAACGGAACTGATAGCCGCTCATGGCGGCGGTTGTGTTGGCAACCGAAAGGGTTGCGGTGGTGGCACCCGTATAGGTACTG
>Ga0302321_100000635_pt1 | contig 30565 bp, 9 predicted proteins | sample Fen_T0_1_FD_202505 | JGI IMG/M metagenome (GOLD analysis project Ga0302321, IMG submission 202505) | Peat permafrost microbial communities from Stordalen Mire near Abisko, Sweden - Fen_T0_1 | ecosystem: Environmental > Terrestrial > Soil > Wetlands > Permafrost | place: Sweden: Abisko... | reverse complement strand
GCGGTGGCCTCCCCGAGGAAGTCCTTTACTTCAAACGTGGGCTCGTCGGCGTCAAACGCCACTTCCCGGACTTTGATGGCTGGAGCAACCGGCTCGTGCCTGCGGCATTAGAAGTCATGCAGGAGCGTCCGGTAGGCCGGCAGTGGCTGGTGCCCGAAATTCACGACGCCCTCCGCGAGCGCGGGTTGATTCCGGAATGGCTCGGACACTGGCACTTGGCCAGCGTGCTGCGACTGAGCGACCAGGTCGACTACTTAGGTCGACTGCGCGTCGCGTTGAAGGATGGGGGCCAAGAACTGCGGCTCCAGTACTTGGAGCTGCTGCAGGGTATCCTCGAGGCGGCAGGCGCGCCGCTCACCTTCGATGAGCTCCTGGTACGCGCGCGGGTCCAGACTGATATTCCGGAAGCCACCGCCACCCTGCGGGTTGCTGCTGCACCGTTCGTAAGACTCGACGACAGTCACATTGGCCTAGTCGAACGCGACATTCCAGGTGGGCCCCTAGCCGTAGCAGCTGCCATCGAGGCGGTGATCCGAGTCTTGAACGACACCCAGTTCGGCCTGACGCCGCATCAGGCAACCCGTATCGTCAACGCGCTGTCGCCCGTTCACACGTCTTGGACGCGGCAGCTGGTTACTTCCGTGCTTCGGAACGAAAGCACCCTGCGCATCGATCGCACCAAGAACATCGGTCTCGACGAGTGGGATGATGCGCGCTGCCCGACGCGCCCTGAGTTCATGCGTCGTGAAGTCCAACAAGCGGGAGGCAGGCTCGCCATGTCGCAGCTGTACACCAGCATGGACAACTTCTATGGGCGAGCTCCGGATCGCGGCAGTTTGGGCGTGATGGCCCAGCAAGTCGGGCTCACGATCGTTGGCGACACCATCCTGCGTGCGCCGAGCGTCGCACCGGCGGCGGAAGTTGAGCGCGTCGGGATTAACCTCACGGGCATCCCGACCGAACTGCGCGAGATGTTCCAAGAGTTGGTTCAAGAGCCGCTCTCGGACATCGCGGCTTTGCGCGCGCAGATCACCAAGCACGTCGAGGACATGGCCGAGGCTTACCAAGTGAACGAATTCGTCGACCTTCCCGGCGCGCACGTCGTGGCCCGCCAGTGCCATTCGCTGCTGGATCGCTGGGATTCTCTACCGATTGGGGACCGCCACCTCGTTCACGCGGCGGTGCGCTACTTCATCAGCTGGGATGACGTCGAAAACGATCTGGACATCGGTGGCCTCGACGACGACAAGCAGATCATGAACGCGGTGATTTCGTACTTGGGAATCGATGGGTCAGGCGATGGCACTCGCGCGAGCTGAGCGAAAACCCGAGCGCGTGGTCTTCGCGCCCGGTGCGCGAGTGGAGATCCGGGGCGAGGAATGGATCGTCCGCAAAGCGGAGCAAACTTCGACCGGCGACACTGCGGTGCATGTCACCGGGCTGAGCGATCTGGTCCGCAACAAGAACGCCATCTTCTTGACCGCGCTGGACAAGGAGATGCGCGTGCTCGAGCCAGAGGAAACCGAGCTTGTGCCCGACCCCTCCCCCGGCTACCGGCGCACGCGCCTGTATCTCGAAAGCCTTTTTCGCCAATCCCCGCCGACCGACGCGCGCCTGTACCGCGGCCACCACGGCGCGATGGACGCGGCGGAGTATCAGTTGGTGCCGGCGGGCAAGGCGCTGGCGCAACCGCGCCCCCGCATCCTGATCGCTGACGGCGTAGGCCTCGGCAAAACGATCGAGGTCGGCGTGCTGTTGAGCGAGCTAATCCGCCGTGGTCGCGGCCGCCGCATTTTGGTGGTGGCGCTGAAGAGCGTGCTCGAGCAGTTCCAAGAAGAGCTTTGGGCGCGCTTCACCATTCCGCTCGTGCGGCTGGACTCAGTGGGCCTAGAGCGAGTTCAGCGCAAAATCCCCGCCAACCACAACCCATTTTACTATTTCGACCGTGCCATCATCTCGATCGACACGCTGAAAAAGGACGAGAAATACCGGCGCTTCTTGGAAGCGTGCCACTGGGATGCAGTCGTGGTCGATGAGTGCCAGCACGTGGCAGTGCGCGGGCGCGGTGGCGCCGCACAGCGCTCGCAACGCGCCAAGCTCGCGGGTCTCCTCGCCCGCACCTCGGAAGCACTGATTCTAACCAGCGCCACCCCGCACGACGGCAAGAAGGAAAGCTTCGCCAGCTTGATGAATCTGCTCGAGCCGACGGCTATCGTCGACGACCGTGAATACACGGCAGAAGACGTATCGGGTTTGTTCGTCCGTCGCTTCAAGAAGGACGTCCAAGGTCAGGTTCAGAGCTCATTCCGTGAGCGCGCGATCCACCCCGAGCACGTCGACGCGAGTGCCGAAGAAGACGCCGTGTTCGAGCTCTTGCAAACCGCCAAATTCCGCACCATCCAGCCCCGGCGCCGCAAGCTGCCCGGGCAGGACGAGACCCCGACGCACGCGCCCGTCGGCGGAGGCGGGATCCTGTTTCGCACCCTACTGCTGAAATCCTTCCTCTCCTCGGGCGAGGCCTTGATTGCAACACTCGGTGAGCGGCTGAAGCACAAGCGCTTGTCGAATTCCGCAGGCGGTGCGCTGGACGCCGATGCCAAGCACGACGTGGAGCTACTGACTTGCATCCGAAGCGCCGCCGAGAAGGTCAGCGCCAAGAAGAACTCCAAGCTTGCTCGCCTCGTCGCCCTGCTGACCACCATGGGCGTGGCGCACGACGGATCGGAACGGGTCGTGATCTTCAGCGAGCGCATTGCTACCCTCGAGCTGTTGCGGGAGCAGCTCTCCAAGGCCCTGAAACTGAAGACCGAGGAGATTGCCGTCTTTCACGGCACCCTCGACGATCAAGCGCAGCAAAAGCTGGTCAAAGCCTTCGGCAGCGAGAAGAGCGCCGTGCGTATCTTCCTCGCCAGCGACGCCGCGAGTGAAGGCATCAATTTGCACCACTTCTGCCATCGGTTGGTGCACTACGACATCCCGTGGTCGCTGATCACTCTGGAGCAGCGCAATGGCCGCATCGACCGATACGGTCAGGCACAGGTGCCTGAGCTGCACTACCTGCTGAGCCGCCCGTCCAACGCCGAGCTCCGCGGCGATCTGCGTGTCATCGACGTGCTGATCGAGAAGGAAGAAGCCGCGCACAAGAACCTGGGCGATGCGCGCTGGCTCTTGAACCTGCACGACGCGGAAGCCGAAGAAGATCGCATCGCGGAGGGCATCAGTCAGAAGGAGGCCCCGGAGACGATCCTGCCCGATCCGGAGCCCTCCACTGATTTTCTGGCTGCCCTAATGAACATGTGGAGCGCCGGCAGCGAAACGACCGGCGGCGCAAGTGCCGCGACCCCGACCGACGGCAAAAAGGCCGCAAAGAGCGGCGCGGCCACCTCGTGGCTCGGCGACGGCATCGCGCCCAACGCCACGGCGGCCCCGGAAACCTCGGAACCGCTCCGCCTGTTCGCGACCGATCTCGAATTTGCCGAGGAGGCCTTTCAAGAACTGCTCGACAACCAACCGGCGGGACTCAGCAAGGAGGCGCGTCTGGAAGCGCCGCAATGGGAAAAGCACATTCAAGGCTTCACGCTGAAAGCGCCGCTCGATTTGCGCGAGCGCTACCGATTCTTGCCCCCAGAGCTGCAGCAGAACGATAACTGGACCTTCAAACTCACCAGCGACCGATCCCTGGTGCAAAAAGCACTCGCCAAGAGCCGTCAGAGTGCCGATGCCTGGCCGGAGTATGAGCTGTTTTGGGAACAGCACCCGATCGCCGAATGGCTGAATGACCGCATGGCGGCTCACTTCCGGCGCCACGAAGCGCCGGTGCTGTTGGCGCATCGCGGGCTGGAGGCGGGTGAAGCGGCGTTCGTGTTCCAGGGGGTGCTCTCGAACCAGCGCAGTCAGCCCATGCTGGCGGAGTGGTTCGCCGTGCGCTTCCCGAAAGAGGGGCCAGCCAAGATCGAAGACTTGGCGGAGTTAGTGAAGCGAACGGGCCTGGCCGAAATACTGGTGAATCCTGGTGCCAAGCCGGAGGTCGGCCGGCCCATGTCGTTGCGCGCGAAGGCGGTGGAGCTGGCCAAGCACCATATGACCGAGAAACGCACCGAACGTGCGGCGCGCCTCACGCCGCTATTGAAGGACGGGCATCGCAAACTGACCGATTGGGCCGATCGCAAATTGACCGAGCTGAAGGACCGCGAAGAATCCGCCACGAGTGACGGGAAAAAACTGCGCAGCGACCTCGCTCAGCGCCTGGCGGAACGACGTCGTGAGGTCGAACAACAGCGCGAGCAGCGCAAGACTTGGCTCACGCACACCATGAGCACCCTCGCCACACCCTACCTCCGCATAGCCGCAGTGCTGCTCAGTGAGCCCGAGCCCGTCAAGAAGGGCAAACACTGATGGCCCTCGATATTTCCGGGATCGGCAACGTGGGCGAGTTCTTCTCGCAGCACTACCTCGACGCGCTGCTCGAAAAGGACCTCAAAGACACGCTCGCGCGCTGGGCCAACCGCAAGAAGGACGCCAAGGTCCCCGCCCCGCAAGACCGCCTAGCGCGGCTGGCAGATCCCTACTTTCGCCTGGCTGCGCGGGCCGAGGGGGTCACCGATCCGAGCCAGCGCTTGGAGCTCACTGAGGGCTTCCACGCCGACCTTTTGACCGCCCTGGGCTACGAACGAACGCCGAGCGCGGTGCTGCTCGACGATGACCGCAGCTTGCCCGTGTTGTACGCGGAGCAGCAAAACCAGAAGCCGTGGCTGTGGGTCGTCGAAGCGCCGTTTCCAGAGAGCGACGATGATGCAGATCCCTTCGGGGAGTCACCGCTACCGAGGCAAGTCGCACGGGCCGACTCGAATGGCGGGGAAGCCGAGCTCGCCACCGAAACCTGGCGAGAGCTCTTCGACGGGCCCATCTTCCGCGCCGAGGAGCCGCCGCGTTGGGTGATCTTCCTGGCCGGCAGTGATGTGTTCCTGCTCGACCGCGACAAGTGGCACCAGGGAAAGTACCTGCACTTTCAATTGGGGCGTCTGCTCGGCGTGCGCGATCCGAAGGCGCTTCAAGCCACGGCGGGCCTGTTACACCGCGAAGTGTTGCTCCCTGAAAGTGGGCAGAGCCTGCTCGAGAAACTCGACGAAGAGAGCCATAAGCACGCCTTCGCGGTTTCCACTGATCTTAAGTTCGGCGCGCAGCAGGCCATCGAGCTGCTCGGCAACGAGGCCGTACGCTACCGCCTCGAGGTCCAGAAGAAGAAGACCTACGACGACGAGCTGGACGTCCGCGAGCTGACTCGCGAATGCATCACCTACTTGTACCGCCTGCTGTTCTTATTCTACGTGGAAGCGCGCGGCCCCGAGCTGGGCGTGGTGCCCATGCAGAGCGACGCCTTCCGGCTCGGGTACAGCCTGGAGAACCTGCGCGATTTGGAGCTCGTCCCGCTAACCACCGACGAGGCCAGAAGCGGCACCTTTCTAAGTGAAAGCTTACGTCGACTCTTCCACTTGGTGCAGCGCGGCCACGGTCTGGGACAGGGGCACTTGGGCATCCCCGACGGCCCGCCGGGCCAGAAGAAGGAGCCCGCGGCGCTCCACGAAACCTTCCTGCTGCGCGGCCTACGCAGTCCGCTGTTCGATGAAGAACGCACACCGGTCTTGCGTGCGGTGAAGTTCAAGAATCAGACGATTCAGGAAGTGTTGCAGCTGCTCAGCCTTTCTCGCGAAGGCAAGGGCAAGGCGCGCGGTCGCATCAGCTATGCGCAGCTCGGCATCAACCAGCTCGGCGCCGTGTACGAAGGGCTGCTTGGCTACACCGGTTTCTTCGCGAGCGAAGAGCTGCACGAGGTCCGTGACGAGCAGGAAATCGCTGACGAGAACGCTCGCACCTACTTCGTGCCTGCCTCGAAGATCGAAGCGTACAAGAAAGGAGAGCTAGTCAAGGATGAGCACGGCCGGCCGCGCAAGCACCCCAAGGGAACCTTCCTGTTCCGCTTGTCCGGTCGCGATCGTGAGCGCAGCGCGAGCTACTACACACCGGAAGTGCTGACCCGCTGCCTCACGAAGTACGCGCTGAAAGTCCGCCTGGGTGAACCGCTGCTTCCCGAGGACGACACGCCCGAGCTGCGAGCCAAGCGACTCAGCGCCGATGAGATCTTGAAGCTAACGCTCTGCGAGCCCGCGATGGGCTCGGGTGCCTTCTTGAACGAGGCCGTTTCGCAACTGGCCGACAAATACCTAGAAAAGAAGCAAGAAGAGCTCGGCAAGACGATCCCAGCCGACGAGTACCAGCAGGAATTCGCAAAGGTGAAGTACCACTTCGTGGTCCACAACACCTACGGCGTGGACCTGAATCCGCTCGCCGCCGAGCTAGGCAAGATCTCACTATGGCTCAACGTGCTGCAACCCAATGTCGAAGCGCCGTATCTCGATCAGCGGCTCGCTGTCGGCAATAGCTTGATTGGGGCGCGTCGTGAAGTGTTCGACAAGGACCTGCTCACGGCGAAAGGCAGCACAAGCGATAGCTGGCTGTCTGCGGTCCCGGAGCGCGTACCGCTACGAGAGGTGGGTTCCGAGCCAGGCGACGATTTGCGCTTCCCGGCGCGACCGAAGGGTAGCGTTTATCACTTCCTAGTGCCCGACTCAGGGATGGTGGCGTACGCCGATGACGCGGTGGTCAAGGATTTGCGAAAAGACGAGTCGGAGAAGCTGCGCGCTTGGCGCAAAGCGCATATGCTGGCATTCACGGACAGTGATGTTGCGCGATTGATCGCGATTTCAGATCGCATTGACGGCTTGTGGCAGGCCTGGGTGGAAGAGCGAGTGGAGCGACAGAGGCTGCTGCGGCAGCCGATCCAGCTTTGGGGGCAACCGAGTGACGAGCAGTTGAGAGCTGGCGCGCGCACGGTGGAACAGATGCCTCGATTCCTGAGCGTTGAGGAGGCCGAGGAGCGCATCCGGGGAAGAGAGCGTCCCATGGCGAGTGGGACGCGGCTCAAGCTAGTCATGGACTACTGGTGCGCGCTTTGGTTTTGGCCCGTACTGCACGCGGACCTAGCCCCAACACGCAACGAGTGGTTGGAGGATGTGGAGGCGATTTTGGAGCGTGGCGAGGACGCCCTGCGCGAGGCCAAGGGGAACGCTGAAGATCGATTGACCTTCGTGCGCGGGACCATCTCGAAGCAACACTTTTTTCATTGGCAACTGACGTTTGCGGAGGTCTTCGCACAACGAGGTGGAATGGACGTGTTCTTAGGAAATCCGCCGTGGGTAAGGGCAGAGTGGAGCGAGGTCGGAGTGCTCGGAGACATCGACCCGCTTGTGAATCTACGGAAGCTGAGCGCCAAGAACGTCGCGGATCGCAGAAAGCACGTGCTCTCCTCTGAAGTGCTTGCGGAGGTCTATCTCGATGAACTTGCCACAACGCAGGGCCAGGCCGCATTCCTCGCCAGTGGACCGCGCTACCCGCTACTTCGCGGCGTCAAAGCGAACCTCTACAAATGTTTCCTTGCGAGCGCGTGGACTCATGTCGCTTGCCACGGCGTCACCGGTTTTCTTACTGACTCCGGCTTTCTTAGTGATCGTAGTGGAGGGTCGCTTAGACACGAGTTCCATCTGCGATGCCGCCTGCTCGCGCAGTTCAAAAACGAGTTGCGGATCTTCTCAGAAATCGAAGCGCAACGCACATACGCGATGAGCATATGCGGCTCACGTCGGACACATCCGTTGTATTTGTCTATGAGCGAGATCTATTCTCCCGAACAACTCCTGCAGTCCATCCAACATGACGGGAACGGAGAAATACCGCTCATTAAGACTGATGACAACAAGTGGAATCTGAGAGGTCACCGAAGCCGCCTCGTGAAAGTCGACGCTGCGCGTCTTGAGTTATTCTCTCGCTTATATGATCCCCCTGGCACAGATGCGCGTGAAGCGCGGGGGCCTGTTATCTACAGCGAAGAGCTCGTGCCCGTGCTGCTGCGATTAGCTGAGGAACCGCAAAAGCTCGGTCACGACCTCGACAAGTTCTTCTGTACTCAGCATTGGAACGAGACGAATCAGGTCAAAGACAAGACGATCGAGGAAAAGACCGTTCTCCCCAAGGATCCGTCCGAATGGGTCATCTCTGGCCCTCATTTCTACGTCGGTAATCCGTTCGCGAAGACTCCACGCGCGCTCTCATCACTGAACACGGACTACGACTGCATTGACTTGACGCTTGTTAGCGACGACTTTCTCCCACTTGCTAACTATGCTCCCGCCTGCTCGCCCACGGAGTACCGTGACCGCACGCCGCACTGGAGGGGCAAACCCGTTACGGATTGGTACCGATATGTTCACCGCGAGATGGTGGCATCGACAGGCGAGCGAACTTTAGCCCCGTGCATAATTCCCCCGGGAGCCGCCCATATTAACACAGTGTTTGGAATCACCTTCTTGGATTCAAGAACGCTTTTGGATTTCACAGCGAATTCGTCATCACTCCCCAGTGATTTTTTTGTTAAAAGCACGGGAATGGGACATGTCAACAAGAGCTTGGCAGCCCAGTTGAGTCTCGGGCGGGAGCCGATGAACACTCCCGCGCGCCACCGCGCGCTTCGATTAAACTGTGTCACAACGCACTACGCGGATTTGTGGCGAGAGGCAACAACGGACTCCATCGCGAACGATGGCTTTGCGAAGAGCGACCCACGACTTTCCAAATGGGGAGACCTTTCGTCAAAGTGGTCGCGCGGCTCCGCGCTTCGCACACCGTACGAGCGTCGCCAAGCACTTGTAGAGCTGGACGCGCTCGCGGGGCTCGGCCTTGGCCTGAGCATCGCGCAGCTCATTCTGATTTACCGGGTCTCATTCCGAATCCTTCGTCGCTATGAACGGGAGACCTACTATGATCAGCGCGGAAAAATTATCTTTACGACGAATTCGAAGGGCTTGAACGACGTCGGCCTCAACCGCAAACAATGGGAGGAAGTCCAAAACGCCCCCGCCGGCGCCAAACTCCCCGACTGGGCGCGCGACGCCGGTGGCCTCTTCATCCCTCCCTTCGACTCCTGCGATCGCGAAGTCGACATGGCCCAGGCCTATCACCATTTTGCTGAGAAGCTGGGCATTCACGTAAAGGGGTAAGCAGCATGGGTTCCATATTGTCTGCTCATTGCCCCTGTGGGCTCACTACAGAGGTTTCGTCCGGCTCGGGCATGCTCCCGGGCAGCGCGTGCTCCCCCGCGTGGTGCAATGGTTGCAAACAATTGGTCACCACTCGCGCGGAACGAAAGCGTCCCCGTTGCTCGCAGTGTCGAGGCCCGTTGCTGCTCGTCCAACCGCCCGAGGCGACCGACTCGCCCCTGGGCAAGCCTGCGGCTCCCATCACTTGCCCCCGTTGCGGCAAGCATAGCCTGCGCTTCACAGAGTGCGGACTATGGGACTGATTCAACTGGAGACCTCATGAACGCACCGCTCCCCGTATTCCTGACCGCGTACGATCCAGCGGAATTGCCAGGCGGCACCGTCGATCCGCTCGGTTTCACAGCGGGCTACCTAGTGCTGGCGGACTTGCTGTTCCCCGGCATGACCGCGGCGGCAGCACAAGCCACCTATTTGCCAATGCTGTGCGCAGGGCTCAGCATCGCGCAGACCGAGCGCGGGCTGGGTGCACTTTCGGCAACGGCAGCGCGCAAGCGGCGCATCGACATCGCGCTCCGCTTCGAGCGGCTATGGGCTCTTTCGGCGGCACTTCAATTGCCGACGCAGAGTCCGGCGGACGATGCGGACGCCGCTCCGCCCGGAGATTCGAAGACGGCGGGACTTCGGGGCATTACCTACGTCACGCGCCAGGCCGAGCGGCTCACCCAAGCGGGAGCCAAAGAGACGGCAAGCGAGTTCGCGCTGCTGGCGCAGCAGTACCGCTACGGGGCCTTCGGCATCTACGGCGGCGTGGCCGAGCAGCTGCGCCTGCTCGAGAAGTCCACCTTTGCTCCCACGCCCGGGTTTGGCGACGCGATCGGGCAAAGCTTTCTCGATGCAACGACCGACAGCAGCCAGCGCAAAGAGCTCATTCGCGCTTGCCTCGACGCGACCGCGACCGTGCGACTGAGCACGCTCAAAGCCTGGGGCGCCAAGGCTCACCCCGGGGCGCCGTTGACGGGCGCTGCACGGAAGGTTCTCGGGGACGCTGCAGTCCTGAATAGCGACCGTGCGCGAACGCTTGCGCTGGTCGAACGTGTGGCCGCCAAGCGGGTGGCGGATGATGGCACGGGCAGCCTGTTCGAGGCATGCGCGGAACAAGCGAGCGAGGCGGACGGGGAAGAACTCGGTGTAGCTCTGCAAGCAGCGCGCACTTACGACAACTTCTTGCGCAACTTCACGCTAATCTTCGAGCGAACGCTTTGGCTGTGTCGCAAGATGAACGACGCGGAGCAGTCGGCGACGATCTTTGGCGATAGCGTGATCATCGAGGCGTGCGGCACGTTGGGTCAACGTGCCGCTGCTTTCATCGCGGCCTCCGAGCGGGTCTTCTCGCTCGGCAAGCGCGAGCTGGGGGAGCGTGGCCGCGGCATCCTTGACGTCGCTCGGCATGCGCGCAGCTTGGCCGACGTTCCGTCGCTCGTGCGCCTGGTGCGCAAGCGCCATGCCGACATCCAACGAGGCAAGTTCGATCAGGGGCGCCCGAAACAAGCCTGGATTGAGGAGCGCGGCTCGGAATTCGCCCTCTCGAGCGCCCGCATTGGCATTCGCTCCGGTGAGCCAACGGCTCCCGAACACGTCCGCGGTCCCGACTGGCGTTTCGGCGCGGCCGTCAGCCTGCTCACCGTCACGGGTCGCCTGGCCCCGAAGGCGGCCACGTGAACGACGCCGCCCAACGCCGCCTGGTGGATCGCTTGCGTCCAGACACTTCGCGCACGGGCAAGGTCCGACGCCTGCTCGCCACCACGCACAACCTCCAGGCCGACTTCTTCGACAGCGACTTTCTGTGCACGGCGCTTTCGATCTCCCAAGCCGACTTCGCAGGGCATTCGGGACAGCTCGCGCTGCAACGAAAACTCGCCGAGCTCGACTATTGCGGGGTGCTTTGCGAGGCGCGTTCGTACGAGCAGCGGCCCAGCCTGCGCACGGACATCCGCCCGGTAACGCTACGCGGGGCCTGTCTCCACGCCAAGCTCGTCGTCGTCGAGTACGAGCACGCGGTGCGCGTCTTGGTCGGCTCTGCGAACTTGACCGAGAGCGGGTACCGGGAGAATCGCGAGGTTTGTGGCGAGCACCTCGCTCACCATGATGAACCTCAGAAGCTCGCGCAAGCAGCGGCGATTTTGCGCGGGGCCCGCGAAACGCTGTCGGTCTTCGCAGCGCGGGCGCCGGGCTTTTTAAGCGAGCTCGACGCGGTCCTCATGCGCGTGGACGCCTGGGCGCCAAAAGCCGAACCCGAGACTTCGCCGGTGGCTTGGTCTGATGGAGCTCACCCACTTTGGCGCACGGTCATCGACCGCTGGCCCGCGGGCAAGCGCGTGGAGCGGCTGTGCATCGTCAGCCCCTTCTGGAGTGAAGATGGCTCGAGCCACACGCCGCTCCGCCGCCTGCTCGGCGAGCTGCGGGAGCGCGACGCGCTCGCCGCGCGGTGCTCAGTCGAATTGTTCGTCGAGAGCGAACCGCTCTCAAGTGGAGGATTTCAGGCGAAAAAGCTGCCGGTTATCTACTACGCGGATTTCCCAGAAGTCTCGATTAGAGCCCTGCCAGTCGACCCGAAGGTTGCGGCAGCGGATCTTGACCTGAAGCTCGACCTCACCACGTTGCGTACGCTCCACGCCAAGGTGCTGGTGCTCGCCGCGCGCGATCGAGCCCTCGCGTACGCGGGCTCTGGCAACTTCACACGCAACGGCTTTGGGTTCCGGGCCCCCGCGGGCAACGGCACTGGCGCGCTGGCCAACATCGAGGCCGGCTGGCTCTTCGAACTCACGCCGAAGGACATTGCCGCGCTCCTGCCTGCTACGGCGAACGAAGGCCAGACGATCGTTTCGCAGCCCGAGCCAGGCGCGGTCGCCCCGAGCGAAGAGGACGCGGAAGAGGCCAAATTCTGGCCCATGGCGCTTTTATCAGCCGAGCTCACTCCATCGACGGACGCGGAGGTGCTTAAGTTGACGACCCATTGGGCTGAAGAAACACCCAGCGGATGGCAGGTCTTCGTGGGGAGTCCGGCGGTGGTTGTCGAGGGCTCCAATCCACCGCTGTTCGCGACGGCCGGAGGTGCCTGCACAGTGGTGACGCCACTCTCGGCCGCGAGTCTGCAGACATTGCTGCGTGAGCGGCACATCGTGGTGGTCGCGCCCGAGGGCGCCGCGACGTTCCCCGTCAACGTCGCGGCGGGCGACGCCAGACATCGGCTTCCCCTCTCCCCGGCCGGCGCAAAGCCCGGCGAAAGTGATCTCCTTGCCTACTACCAAGGTCGAATCACGTTCGATGATCTCTATCCCGACCCCGAAGGCGGCACGCCGGTTGACGGGAACGCCGCCCGAGACGCGCGCGCTGCGCAAAGCGTCGACAAGACCCGCATTCAAGCTTACCAAATTCGCGCGTTTGTTGACGCTCTCCCGGGGATCCGCCGCGAGTTGCAGGCGGCCGCTGGAACCCGGGGGGTGCTCTATCAGGCCTTCCTGGGGGAAGTCAGCCCGGTCGCACTCGCGCGGCACGTGCTGGGGCAAGTGTCGCTCGGCAATCGCTCGGTTACGGCCGCAGCGTTCCAACTAGTCGAACTGATTGCGCTGCTCCGCTCAGTAGTTCCCGAAGCCCGAGACGCGGTGGAGCACTACGCCGCAATTCGCGACGAGGCTCGGCAGGATATCGAGCGCCGACTCGACACCTTGCGCTCGAACCACGCCACCGAGCTCGGCGCGACGAGCGCGTTCACCCGTTATGCAACCCGTCTTCAGGAAGTGCGCTCATGATTCCACTCACGCCAGTGCTCAATCTTGGTGGGGATCGCACGCGGATGAAGAACCCGGACGACGTCGCTCGACAAACCGAGACCGCGCGACAGCTGCTCGACCGCCTGTACAATGAGCGGTCCCCGGCGTTCATGGAGCTGCAGCTCTTGGCCGACGAAGTGGGGATGGGCAAGACGTTCGTAGCGCTCGCGGTCGCCTACTCGGTCTTGGAGGCGCAAAAGGCAAACCGTGCGTTCCCCGGGTGCTACCAAAAGATCCTCATTCTGGTGCCGCAGAATGACGAACTGATGCGCAAATGGCAGCGGGAAGTGGGCGAAATACTCAAGCGCTGCGCGGGCGCCGAACACCAGACCGCGGCCCAGGACCTGTTCAAGTCCAAGACGTTCGACCGCCCCGACGAGCTCGTCGCCGCACTCCGGAGCGGCATTGAGCGGGTCATCATCGCCAAAACGTCGGCGCTCGGTGCGCGCGTGAAAGACGAGGATCTGAAGACGCGATTCACGTTGGCAACGCTGTTCCGTTGCTTTGGGCGCTCGTTGCCGATTGAGACACGCGATATCCTCCTCAAGGGAGCTCCCGGCGACTGGCCCAAGTCTTCAAGTGCGCTCGGCGATCTGAATGGCGCCTCATTGCCCATCTCGCCTGACACCCTCGAGCAGGCCATTCGCCGCACCGCCGAGCGTGACACATCCGAGTTCGAGAAGCTGCTCAGCCTATGCAAGGACTGGGGTACACCGAACGTGCGCGGCCGCGAGGAGGGCTTCGAGCAAGTTCGCAAGGTTTGCCGAGAGTTCTACAAGAGCGCAGTTTGGAACATGCTCTGCAGCGATCTGCCGCTCGTGATCGTGGACGAAGCGCACCAGTGGAAGAATCGAAAGAACCACCTGGTCGCCTTTGAGCGCTGCATTGCCCCGCGAACGCGGCGTGTGCTGTTGCTCACCGCGACCCCCTTCCAACTCCACCCGTCTGAGATCTTAGAGTTGCTGAAAGTGGGCGATTCGCTCGGAATTTCAAAGGATCGACGCGCGCAACTCGCCAAAGTCCGAGAAGAAGCCGTGAGGCCTGCGCTGGTGCGCGCCCAAACCGAGAGCGCAGCCTTTGCTCAAAAATGGTCGCGCTTGGGAGTGGGTCTTGACCCGCTTGCCTTGCGGACTGCCTGGGAATCGAAGTCCGTTTGTGACGCGCGTGAGCAGCTCGCAACGTTGGCGGATGCCCCGGGCGCCCTTGAGGAAGCAGCCGTGGAGCAGGTCGTTCAAATGCAACGGCTCGGCGTTGACCCGGAACTGCGCGACTTCGTCGGGCAAGCCCTGCGCCTATTCGCGTTCAATCGCGACCTGGGCGCTGAGCTGGGTCGCTTCGTGATGCGCCATCGGCGAACCACGAGCCACCGGCTGGTGCGCGCCGGCGACGAGATGAACCACCATTCCGCGCGGCTCAAGCAGCGTCCGGACGCTCACCTACTGCATGCCGCACCGGGCATCGACGTCACCGGCGATGACGAGCTGCCGCTCTACCTGTTGATGCGCGCAACCTCCGAACTTGAGAACGGCAAGCGCACCGCGAACCTAGGTTCAAGCTTGACCGGTTGCTACAGCACCTTTTTCGAAAGTGCAGCGGGTACAAACTTCAAAAAGGCCGACGCAAGTGGCGTCGCAGCAACGTACGTGAAGCTTTTGAACGACCTAGTCGGCGATGAGACGGCAGACGCGACTCATCCGAAGGTCGCGCGTGTCGTAAAGGAGGTCGTTGAGCGCTGGGAGCGCGGGGAAAAGACCCTGATTTTTACTTTCCGCGTGAAGACAGCGGCACGGCTGTACGATCTCATCAAGAGCAGTGTCGAGCAAAGGATCCATGCCCGGCGGGATGAGGTACTCGGAGGCGAAGCCGGTTTCACTCGGCTTCGTCAGCGGTTGAGCACCAAGACCCAGGGGCTCTTTCAACCCATGCTGGACCGCGTACTTTGGTCGATGCTCTGGGCGCCACCGGACGCGGGAGAATCGCCAATTGCCTCGACGAGCCTGCTCCCCACTCAGAGCGACTACCGAGAAATTGCCCGATTGGCGTTGGCCTACCAGCAAGATCTCTTGGAGAAGCCCGCCGACCGAGTGTTCCTCCACCGAGCCGTCGAACACAGTCTGGCTCGTCGCCTTCGGGCCAGTGCCGCGGGTCACCCGCGCTTGCGGGAAGTGTTGGACCGCATGGCCGACGCTTCCTGGGTCGAGAAACCCTATGGCGGTGTCAGCACTCCCGATGAGGCGGACGAGTTGGCTGACGAAAAAGGGGTGCAAAGCACCTATGAGCACTTCCGCACGCCTAGCGAAGCGGAAGTGGAGCAGCTCGCTCGGGACCTGATCGAACGCGACGCCCGCGCGCGTAGGGCGCATCAGGTCGGAGTCGTCCGACAGGCTTTCGACGGGCCTTCGTTTTGGCTTGGGGTGGAACCTGAGCAGCAGCTACTGCGTCTTGAGCACCACCCCGCGGACGTTGAGGTCGATCGCTCCGATCAGCGATTTCTCCACGTCCATTTGCGCGAGCTTACGTGGAACCAAGGGAACGGGGAGCTCGACTTTCGGACACGTGCGTTGGCATTTAAGGCCATGCGACGGGCCATGCTGCGCGAATCGGTTTTGGTGCGTCTGCTTCCCAAGTACGAGGATCTGGAAGACGATCTTTGGTCGAACCTTTTGGTTCGCCACTTTACCGAGCCTGGCTCCGGACGGCGGGAGAGCCTACTCCGCCTCGTCGGCGTCTTCATTGAAGATCTGGCTTCCGCCAGCGGGGCGATTGACGATCCGAAGAGCGCGCGAGGTTCGCTTTACGAAGCGACGAAGCGCGGCGAGGCCGTCTCCATCGTCAAAGGAGACACCCCGAACGACTTGCGATCCCGCCGCTTTCAGGGCTTCAACTCGCCGCTCTTGCCCGAGATCCTGATCTGCGGGCAGATCGCTCAGGAGGGCATCGATCTGCATCGGCATTGCAGCCATGTGGTGCACTACGACCTCGCGTGGAATCCGGCGACGCTCGAGCAGCGGACAGGTCGGGTCGATCGCATCGGTAGCCGCACGCAGCGGTTGCGACAGCTGGGTGCCGATCAAGCAACGGGCGTGTCACCCGCGGCAGACGACCGCTTGGAGGTCAATGCGCCCTACTTGGCCGGAACTTACGACGAGCGGATGTTTGAGGAGCTTCGACTGCGTTCGCAAATCTTCGAGGTGCTTCTGGGCGGCGACCTTTCTGGTTCCAGAACAGAAACGCCCGGGTCCGCGCGCGAGAGCGCGACCGCGGACGCCGACACACCGGACGAGGACGAGGGGGATGAGCGCGCGTTCGGTCTCGTTGCTCTGCCTGAGGCGATGGCGGACAGTCTGCGCGTCGATTTATCGGTCTGGCCACCTTCACGAGAGGCGCGAGTCTCTTGATCTTCACTTCTCATCAATTGCCGGGACCGCGGGTCGAGCCGAACCGCTCCCACGAAGCAAGGTCGGAGCGCTGGCGGGTTGTGCCCGAGGCTGTTCGGCGATTCCTCGACCCGGTGCTCGCTACTGAACTCGACGCCCCTTTGGAGCCTCAGCATTGGTGCTGGCAGCCTCGCTAGGAAGATATGTTCCCCACCGTCGTCTCCGCCGAAATCGAACACTCGCTGCTGGACTACCTGCAGACGACGTTTCATTTGCGCGATAAATCGCTCGAAGAGGCCTTGTTTCGCTTCCTCCGCGACGAAAACACCGGGATGTTCAAAGGGCCGTACTTGGATGTACGGCTGCCATTTCGAAAAGCGAGTGATACTTGGGAGCGGACTTCGCCCCTGGACTACGGGCCGTCGTTCGTGCCCTACGCGCATCAACTCCGCGCATTTGAGCGGCTCAGCGCTCGCGAACGCAGGCCGCAAAACACGCTCGTGACTACCGGCACCGGCTCAGGCAAGACCGAGTGCTTCCTGTTTCCGGTCCTCGATCATTGCCGGCGTGCCGTGCAACGAGGAGAGCGGGGGATCAAGGCGATCATTCTTTATCCGATGAACGCCCTCGCCTCTGACCAGGCGGAGCGTCTCGCCAAATTGCTGCAGGACCCGCGCATCGAGGGCGTTCGGGCGGGACTCTACGTCGGCGGTCAGGGGCAGCACGCCAAGCCGGGGCCAACTCATCTGGTCGATGACCGTGAGGCCCTTCGCAAGTCCCCACCCGACATCCTGCTGACCAACTATCGCATGCTCGACTTCTTGCTCATGCGGCCGGAGGACGCTCCGCTCTGGGGACTGAACGACCCGACCAGTCTTCAATACCTGGTCCTGGATGAGCTCCACACGTACGACGGCGCGCAAGGCAGTGACGTGGCGTGTCTGATCCGCCGCCTCAAGGCGAGGTTGAGCATTCCCCAGGGCCACTTATGCGGCGTCGGGACGTCGGCAACGATCGGCAGTGGCGGCGCCGAGGATCCGAAGCAATTGTTGGCCAATTTCGCGACCAAAATCTTCGCTGAACCGTTCTCGGTCGAGTGCCTGATTGGCGAGGATCGGTTGCCACCGGAGGAGGCGTTTTTAAAGTTTGACGTCGACCCGCGAGAACCGTTCGCGCTCAGCGAAGCCGAATGGGGCCAGCTCGAGTCTTCGAGTTTCGACGGACACTTGCGCTATATCGAAGCCCAAGAGCGGCTTTGGTTCCGCGGCAAGCCCTCTGGTCCCATGATGCTGGGCGAGAATCTGGGTGCGCACCCATTCATGACCAAGCTCCTGCGCGGGCTCGCCGGCAGGGAGCGCAGGAGCGGACCTCGGCACGTGGCCGAGGTGATCGCGACGATCGCGGAGGAGGAGCTCGCGTTTCGCGAGCTCCCATCGCAGCGCCAGCGGCTCGTTCTTTCATCATTCGTATCGCTGATCGCCCACGCCCGGTCGCTCGATTCGGGCGGTAGGCACCAACCGTTGCTCCACGTCCAAGCGCAGCTCTGGCTGCGCGAGGTGCACGGCTTGCTTCGTCGAGTGGGCGGCGCGGACACGCGCCTCGCCTGGCAAGATGATCTGAAGGCTCGGGAGGGAGAGCAGTGGCTGCCCACGGTCTACTGTCGTGAGTGCGGTTTTCATGCCTTTGCAGCGACCCAGCGCGAGGGCGAGGAGAAGCTGCGCGCAGTCCCGAGCGAGATCGGCCAGACCTTCCTCGAAAATGGCAATCGCGGGCGGGTCATCGAGGTCTTGCCTGAGGGCGCGGGTCCGACGGTCAGCGAGGGCGGGCAAGCCGAGCTGCTCCAGAAGTACCTGTGCCAGCACTGCCTCAAGGTCAGCTTGGAGCCTCGCTGTCTTTGCGTGAATGGCGGGAACAATTTGCCGATTCGGCTGCACCCCGAGCGCGACGAAGACAACAACCCCACCCCACTGCGTCGCTGCCCATCTTGCCAGGCCGACGACGCCCTCACGTTCCTCGCCTCGCGTGCCGCTACGCTCTCCAGTGTTGCCGTCTCGGAGCTCTTTTCGAGCCGGTTCAACGCGGACAAGAAGCTACTCGCGTTCACCGATTCGGTCCAAGACGCATCGCATCGAGCCGGCTTCTTTGCAGCGCGTACCTTCCGCTTCAGTCTGCGCACGGCGATTCAATCACTCGTTGAACGGCACCCTGGGCCCATCCCGCTGCACGAGTTTGCCGGCAAGCTGGTCAAGCACTGGACCCAGCGCAGCGATGCGGGGCACGCCGCGGCGCAATTGCTGCCGCCAGACTTGGTCGAGGATCCCGCCTACATTGCCTACTTCGGGCTGGACAAGACGGACGCGCTGCAGGACGCGCACCACCCAACCGCAGCCCAGAAGCAGGCCATGCGGGAGTTACTCGAGACGCGAATCAGCTGGGAGATTACGCGCGAATTTGGCCTAGCCGTCGATTCTGGCCGCAGCCTTGATGCCACGGTGTCGTCAACGATTGCATTCAATGAAGAGCACCTCGCGGCGGCAGCTGCCGAGCTCACCCAGCACTTGCGCGAGCACCACCGCGGTTCGCTCCGTCGAGATCCCGACGTCGATTCGACGCACCATTTCCTGGCCGGGCTCCTACAACGCCTCCGACTCAAAGGCGGGGTGCAACATCCCTTGCTCGATGCATTAGTTCGGCACGACAGCCGCTACATGCTGAGCAAGCGCAAAGCCCCGCGGCTCTCTCGGTTCGCTCGCGGTGCCGCCATTCCTTCGTTCTGGGTACAGGGCGAGGCGGGACCCAAGTCGACATTTCAGGCCCTTCACTCGGCGACCAAGACACGGACTTGGTATCGCATCTGGACGAGTCGCGCCCTCGGCCTGATCAAGGAACAAGACGCGAGCGTCAACGCGATGCTCGACCGCGCAGTTCGTGCCCTGCGCGATCACGGGCTCATCGCGCAGCTCGAACGGGCGGGTGAGCAGGGGGTGTTCGGGATCCCTCCGCAGAGCGTCGTCGTCACCGGCCAGGTCGTGCGGGTGCGGTGCAACGTCTGCGCCCATCAGCTGACCCTCGCCAGGACATCGGCTGCCCACTTCGTGGACCGTAGTTGCATCGGTTTTTCCTGTTCGACCGGCAAATATGGCCTCAGCAGCAGCACCGAAGAAACAGACAGCTACTACCAGAAGCTCTACAAAGAAGGGCGCACCACTCGCGTCTTCGCTGGCGAGCACACGGGCCTCTTGGGTCGTGAAGAACGTGAAGCCCTCGAGCGCTCCTTCAAGGCCGGCACCCGCCCGGGCGCGCCGAATCTGCTGACCTGCACGCCAACGCTCGAGATGGGCATCGATATCGGCGATCTCTCAGCGGTAATGCTGTGCTCGGTGCCTCCCCTGCCCTCAAACTACGTGCAGCGTGTCGGGCGCGCCGGGCGCTCCACCGGCAATGCCACGGTGCTGGCGATCGCCAATCGCAAGCCCCATGACCGCTATTTTTACGAAGACCCGTATGAGATGCTGCGCGGCGAGATCTCGCCGCCCGGCTGCTTCTTGGACGCGCCGGAAATGCTCACGCGGCAGCTTTTGGCCCACGCCATGGATTGCTGGGCCAGGGAGCGCGAGCGCGGACACGGCGCGGTGATCCCCGCCCGCATGCAGCTTTTGCGCGTGAACGCGGAAGACCCGTTCCCGGGGCAATTTTGGGTCTACTACCAAGCGAACAAGGTTCGTCTCACGAACGAGTTTTTGGCTCTTTTCGGCTGCGAGATCGGCGAACTAAACGTACAGCGCTTGCAGCAGCTGTCACAGGGTGAGGGCCTCGCCGGCTCGATGAAGAAAGCATTGGAAGCAGTCAAGGAGCAGATCAAAGACTACTCCGAGCGCATCAAGACCGTTCGCGAGCGCATTGTCGAGCTCGAAGAAGATCCCAGCAAGGCCTCGCTGGTTCTGGACGAAGAGACCGGTAAACAGCGCGCAGACGCTGAGGTCGAGCTGGGTGAGCTTCACGACTCCGAACACGCTTACCTGCGGCTTCGCGGCGAGCTTCAGAACAAATACCCGCTGAACGTGCTTGCCGACGCGGGCGTCATTCCGAACTACGCCTTCCCCGAGCCGGGCGTCACACTGAGCGCACTGTTGCGCGAGCCGTACGACGAAAAGGCGGGCCCCAAAGCGCACGGCAAGAAGGTCGAGTATCTGCGGGCCGCCAGCCAGGCCATCAAGGAATTCGCCCCGTTCAACACCTTTTACGCGGAGGGACACAAGATCCGTGTCACTCAGCTCGACCTAGGCAACCGGGCCTCAGCCATCGAAATGTGGCGCATCTGCCGCATTTGCCACCACATGGCGGAGGAACAAACTGGCGCAGAGGTCGCGAGCCAATGCCCCCGCTGCGAAGATCCGAGTTGGTCGGACGTGGGACAGCGCCGCCCGCTCGTGCGCTTTCGGCGCGCGCTGTCGATGATGAATCGCCTCGAGGCCAGCACGGCCGATGATGCTGAAGACCGTGACCGTGAGAGCTACCGCCTTGCCGAGTTAATTGACGTCAGCAAGGAGAATTGGTCGGGGGCGCGCCTTGTGCACCGCCCCGACTTGGTATTCGGCGTGGAGCTCCTTCAGCGGCAGCTTCTGCGCGAAGTCAACTTTGGACGGCGCTTCGACACGGCCAAGTCCACGAGCATCGCAGGGCAGGACATCGCGCAGCGAGGGTTCTTGGTGTGCAAGCTCTGCGGCAAGGTCTCCGAATCCGAAGCCAAGCCCGATCACAGTCCCATCTGTGGGGTGCGCCGCAAGAACGACAAGCCCGCGTTCGAGCGCATTTATCTGTATCGCGAGTTCCGATCCGAAGCCATCCGACTCCTGCTACCCGTCTCGCAGCTCGAAGATCCGGTACTTCTTCACAGCCTCAAGGCCGCGCTATTCCTGGGCTTCCGCAAAAAGTTCCTCGGTCACCCGGACCACCTGGCGGTCACGCTGGCCAATGAACCGCGAAGCGGCGAGTTGCGCCGGTTTCTGGTCGTCTACGATACCGTTCCGGGCGGGACAGGCTATTTGGCAGACCTGTGGAAGCACGACGGGATTCTGGACGTGCTCGAGAAGGCACGCGACGCCATGCAGAGCTGCCGCTGCGCGGAGGACGAAAAGAAGGACGGCTGCTACCGCTGCGTTTATGCCTACCAGCAATCGCACGAGATCCCGCTCATTTCCCGCGCAAAAGCGATTGCCACGATTGACTTGGTCTTGGCCGCGCGCGGCGACCTCAGAGGTGTCGAGACATTGTCCGACGCGCCCATCGATGACCTGACTGAGAGCGAGCTCGAGCGAAAGTTCTTGCTCGCATTGCAGGCACGCGCGGACGTGCCCGGCGTCCGGTCGTGGACGCCGACGCAGTATGGCGGCAAGCCGTGCCACGTCCTCAAGACACCCAACAGTGAGTGGCTGATCGAGCCGCAGGTGAACATCGGGCAGGAGAGCGGAGTTGTCCGCCCCTCGTGCCCGGACTTCGTGATTCGCTGCCTGAGCTCGGCAACCGAACTACCGATTGCGGTGTTTTGCGATGGGCTCCGCTACCACGTGTGCCCGGACAAGGACGACAGCCGCCTCGCAGACGACATCGCCAAGCGGCAGGCATTGCTGGATTCCCGCCAATTTCGCGTGTGGTCGGTCACGTGGAAGGATCTGGAGGAAGGGGCCGGCGTCACGACGTTGCTCACGCGCGTCCAGCGCGACCTCTACTTGCAATTCTTCCAAAAGGAGCCGGCAGCCCAGTGGCTTCGCGACGACGAACTGCGCAGCCGCTCGAGCTTCGCCCTGCTCTGGGAGTACCTCGAGCATCCGAACGCCGAGGTTTGGGCTGCGACCGCCAAACGCTTCGCGGCCAGCATGCTGCAGGTGGACCCACCGTGGAGCGCCGAGTCGGTCAGAGCCGAGCAGGAGGCTTTGCGCAGTGCGACCACACGGCAGGCCTCACAGCTCGTGGCGGCCAATCGATCAGATGGGGCGCCCAAACGCTGGGCTGGCCTCGACGCGCGTGCGAATGCCGTGCTCCTGTTTCAGTTGCCCGCGACCGCTCTTCAGAACGGCAAGTTCGAAGATGGCGACCTCACCCTGCGCCTCTTCGATGATTCCGCCGCGCGCCGCGAGCCCGGTTTCGAAGAAAGCTGGCGAGCCTTTCTGCATGCGTGGAACGTGCTCCAATTTCACGCACGTCTGCCGGAGGTCGTGAGCACGTCCTTGCTGCGCGAAGGCCTAGAGGATACCGATCCTGCTTCGGTGCGCCGTCCCAAGACGGAACCGCCAGTGCCACACGTGCCAGTGGAGGATATGGATATCTACGCACGCCTGGCCAAAGACTTCGGCGACGGAGCTGGCATCGCCGAGCTGGCCAATGCGTTGCGACTTGAGAACCTGCCGGCACCGCTCGACGCCGGTGGTCTGGACTTGCCGACCGAGCTCGAAGGGCTCTTGGCTTGGCCGAATGAAAAACTAGTGCTGGTCCAGGCTGCGACCGAAGCTGACATCGCCCATTGGAAAGCCGAGGGCTGGACCGCCGTCGACTACGACGCGCCTGCTGAGACCATCCTGAGCGCCCTGCGGCGCGTGAGCGCCTAAACGCTGATTGCGAGAACCCCCAATGCCGCAAGTTGCTCTCTCCTCCGACTTCCTCAAGGCGTTCGCGAATATCCCGCCGAAGAAGCAAAAGACCGTGCGCGAAGCGCTCGAGAAGTTCAAGCGCGATACGGACTCCATCGCCCTGAATTACGAGAAAATCCATGGCGTCGAAGACGACAAAGTGCGCACCGTGCGTTGCGGGATCGATTATCGCGCTATCGTCATCGCGCCGCCCAAAGGCGATGTGTACCTCTTCGCTTGGGTTGATCACCACGACGAAGCCATGGCCTGGGCGCGCAGAAAGCGCTTCGAGGTCAACCAGCACACCGGTACCTTTCAGGTCTATGAGGTGCAGAGCGGTTCGACGCCCGCGCCGGCCCCGCCGGAAACTAGCAAACCCGGCAAAAAGACTGCGCCTACGGTGCTCACCAGCATCGAGTCAGAGCTGATTCCACCAGGCAGACTGTTCTCCGGTCACGACAACACGACGTTACTGCTGTTCGGCGTGCCCGAGCCGCTGCTCGTCGCCGTGCGCGCGCTGCGGGAGGAGGCTGATCTGGACGGTCTCGCTCGGTACCTGCCACAAGAAGCGGCCGATGCGCTCTATCTGCTGAGTGCGGGCTACAGCCCCGAAGACACCATTGAAGAGCTAGACCGCGCCAAGCCGGTCGAGCCGAAGCCCGAGTTCGATCCGAACGACTTCGAAGCCGCCATGGCGCGGCCGGGCACGCAACAAACCTTCAAAGTCGTTGGGGACGACCACGAACTGGCCGAGATCCTCAATGCGCCGCTCGCCCTTTGGCGCATCTTCCTTCACCCGAGCCAGAGCAAGCTCGTCAAGATGAACAGCAACGGCCCGGCGCGCGTGCTCGGAGGGGCAGGCACCGGCAAAACAGTGGTGGCCCTTCACCGCGCCCGTTACTTGGCCAAGAGCTGTCCCGTCGGCAAAAAGATCCTTTTCACGACCTACACGACCAATCTGGCGGCAGATATCCAGGCACTGCTCACGTCCCTCTGCGGGCAGGAGCTCGAACAGATCGAAGTCACGAACCTACACGCCTGGGCGCGCGGCGTGCTTCAAGCGCGTGGCATCAAAGTGCGCACAACCCAGGATCTGCCCGAGAAGACCCAAGAAGGCTGGAACGACGCCTGCGCCGCGGACGCGGACAACCACTTTGTGCAGAGCTTCTATGAGGCTGAGTGGACCGAAGTCGTTCAAGCCCAAGGCATCCTGGACAAGGCGAGCTACCTGCGCGCTCGGCGAGCGGGACGCGGTACGAGGCTAAGCCGGGAGCAGCGCGGGCAGGTTTGGGAAGTCCTGGAGGGCTACCGGCGCTTCCTACAAAAAAACGGCCTCATGGACCCGGCCGACGTGATCCGCGAGGCTCGCCTGCTGATCGAAGCCGGCAAGGTACCGCAGCGCTATGCGGCCATCGTCGCAGACGAGGTGCAAGACTTCGCGGAATCCGACCTTTGCCTACTGCGCAAGATGGTGCCCGAAAGCCCAAACGACCTGTTTCTCGTCGGCGATGCGCATCAACGCATCTACGGCCACAAGGCAAGCCTTTCGCGTTGCGGCATCAACGTGAAAGGCCTTCGCTCACGCCGCCTGCGCCTGAACTATCGGACCACCCAGAGCATCCGCAACTGGGGCGTCTCGATTCTGCGCGGCATGTCCGTCGACGATCTTGACGAAGGCACCGACGATGCGTTGAAAGGGTACCATTCTCTGCGCCTCGGCACTCCGCCAGAGGTCGTTCACCACGCCACCGATAAGGCCGAAGACGCGTTCATCGTCGCGCGCGTGCGCTCTTGGATCGAGAAAGGGCGCACGCCCAGTGACATTTGCATCACGGCTCGTACCAATCGGCTGGTTGAAAAAAACTACGCGCCCATCCTGCTGGACGCAGGGTTCGCTGTTCAAATCATCAAGACCGATGAGAGCAAGCTCGGTGACGGTGTCCGACTGGCCACGATGCATCGCATCAAGGGCCTCGAGTTTCCGTGCGTGCTGATCGCGGGCGTGGGAGCCGGATCGATGCCACTGGAGCTGAAGAGCTATGCCGACGAAACAGCTCGACAAGACCATCTCGACACCGAGAAGCGCCTGCTATTCGTAGCGGCCACGCGCGCGCGCGATGAGCTGGTGGTCACCGGATTTGGCGCGAAGAGCGAGTTTCTGAAGGGCTAAAGGGATGACGTCCACACCGAGTATACCCGCGGTCGGAGCGATGCCAGCCGTACCGTCCTCGCTGCAACCACGCGGCGACGACGGGATCGTCGAGAAACTGACGCGGGCACGCCGCGAGCTGCTCGACCTCTCCGCCCGCAATCGCCTGCTCCATGTGGCGAGGGATACCTCTCGCTCCGGTCGCCTCGATATCGTGAAGGAGCGGTCTGACGACATCTATCGGATCTTGGTGCGCGACGGGCGCGCCATGACGTTTCTCGGTTCAGACAGCGATCCTGACAAAGCCGACGACGATCCGGATGCAGCCGCCTACACCGACGACAAGCTTCAAACCGCGCTGCCTGTACTGAGCCTCGAGAAGCGGCTTCTCAAAACTTACTACGACGCCCGAACCTTCGAAGAAGAGCAAGGCGCCAATATCCTCTTTCTCTCGCTCGGATTTCTTCGCTGGTACGAACAGGACAAGTCGGACACACCCAGGCATGCCCCGCTCTTGCTCGTGCCCGTTCGGCTCGAGCGCAAGAAGGCCGGGAGCAAATTCACCTTGAGCTACGACGGCTCCGAGCTCTCAGCCAACCTGTCACTGGCGGAGAAGCTGCGTGAATTCGGGCTGGAGCTCCCATCGCTGCCGGACTCCGACGAACTCTCGCCAACCGACTATTTCAACGCGGTGCGCACCGTCATCGCCGAACGCCCCGATTGGGCGCTCGACGAAAACGGCATGGTTCTGTGGTTCTTCTCCTTCGCGAAGTTCCTGATGTTCCGCGATCTGGACGTCAAAAATTGGCCCAAAGAAGGCGGGCTCGCAAGCAAGGCTTCGATTCAGGCACTGCTGCGCGACGGTTTCCGCGCCGACCCGCCGATCATGGCGGACGATGCGAACCTAGACGACGTTCTTCAACCGCGCGATCTGGTCCACATTCTCGACTCAGACTCATCCCAAACGGTCGCGATTGAAGAGGTCAGACGCGGCCGCTCCTTGGTGATTCAAGGCCCTCCTGGTACCGGCAAGTCCCAAACTATCGCAAACATGATCGCGGGTGCGGTGCGCGAGGGCAAACGGGTGCTGTTCGTAGCCGAGAAGACAGCCGCGCTTCAAGTCGTCAAGCAACGCCTCGATCGCGCGGATCTCGGGGCACTCTGCCTGGAGCTACACAGTCACAAATCAAACAAGCTTGCAGTGCTCGAAGAACTTCGACGAACACTCGAGCTCGGCCCCCCAGTGGCAGCAAACGTCGCCGAAAACGCCGAGGCACTCCTCCGCGAAAGGGATCGCCTCAACGCCCACGTGACCGCGATTCATACGCCGCTGCTGGCTGCTGCGACCACGCCCTTCGAAGCGATGGGTCAGCTCGTGCAACTAGGCGCGCAAGGATTTCGCCCGCTGGACGTCCCGTTGCCGCAGTCTGCCAAGTGGTCACGAGCGGATCTCGCGCAGCGCCAACGCTTCCTCGATGAGTTGGCGACGCTGCTGGAGTACGTAGGAGTTCCCGCCTCCCACCCCTGCCGTGGGGTCCATGCGGTCAGCCTGTTGCCAACGGACCGCAGTCGAATTCTAGAGCAGCTCAGCAGTCTGTTGGCCGAGCTGGATGCAGTTCAGTCCCAGGGCGCGCAAATCAGCCAGCTTCTGGAGGCGCAGAGTCCGGAAACGCTGAGTCAAGCCAGCGAGGTCGCGGCGGGGCTACACGTGTTGGCGCGAGCCCCCCAACTCGATCTCCGATGCCTTGCCGCCCCCGATTGGGAACGGGCGACCGGCGATTTGCGCGCGTTGGTGGACGCCGGAACGCAGCTCACTGCTCTAGCAGGCCAGTTGCGTGAGAACCTGGCCGACGTCGCATGGTCAGTAGATGTGACTTTGGCACGCACGCACATCGCGGCTCACGGACGCTCGTTCTTTCGTTTTTTTTCGGGAGATTACCGACGGGCACGTGCGCTTGTTCGGGGGATCTGTAAGACGACTGCGCAGCCGTCTTCGATCGACGACACCGTTGCCCTGCTGGATGCGCTCGCGACCGCTCAGCGCTTGCGCACCGTGCTCGCGAGCGCCCACCCCGCTGCCGCCCGGGCGTTCGGGGAACACTGGGCGGGAGAGGCCTCGGCTTGGGACAATCTCCGCCAACTCGTCTCCTGGGTCGAAGTCGCCAACGGACAGGATGCCTCGGGCCGCATACGTCGAGCCGCGGCCCGCGTTGGGTCACCACAGTCTGCCGCAGCACAAGCGATCGCGTTCACTGGGCGTCTGGCCGGGCTGCGCGCCGGTTTCGAGGCCGTCCTTGCCAAGCTCCGCTTTGATTGCCTCGAGGCTTTCGGCGTTGCTGACTTCGCAGACGTGCCTTTCGCAGCACTGCGCGAGCGGTTTGCGCAGTGGATCGAGGCGCCGATGGTCCTCGATCGGTGGACAGCGTATGCCGGAACAGTCTCCAGCCTGCCAGCGCACGATCTGGGCGCGTTTGCCGAGCTCATCAACGAAGGCAAGCTGCCCGCGGCCGCGGTCGTTCAACAACTCAACGGGTCGTTCTACGAGGGCGTCCTGCGGCACGCCATGGAACGATTCCCAGCCCTGAACGGCTTTGACGGCGCCACCCACGCGAAAGTGATCGAGCGATTTCAGGTTCTAGATCGGGAGCGACTGCAAATGGCGCAGTACGAGGTCTGCCAAGCGCACTCGCGAGGCCTGCCGATTCACCAAGGCGACGCTGGTGAGATGGGCATCCTCAGAAAGGAGATGAGCAAAAAACGCCTTCATTTGCCCCTACGTCAATTGCTCACGCAAGCGGGGCGCAGCGTTCAAGCGATCAAGCCCGTCTTCATGATGAGCCCCATATCGGTCGCTCAGTTCCTTCAGCCGGGCGCGATCGAATTCGACCTGCTTCTGATCGATGAAGCCAGTCAGGTGCTACCTGTCGACGCGCTCGGGGCGATCGCACGTTGCAAGCAGATCGTCGTGGTCGGCGACGAGAAACAATTGCCGCCCACTAGCTTCTTTCAACGACTCGCTACAGAAGACACCTCGGACGACGAAGACAGCTTGGGAGACGTTCAGAGCATACTAGCGCTATGCCTGGCGCAGAGCGTGCCCGCGCGGATGCTCCGCTGGCACTACCGGAGCAGGCACCATTCGCTGATAGCGGTCTCAAACCGGGAGTTCTACGACGGGCGGTTATTCATCCCGCCCAGCCCGCACCAAGCCGGTGCTGGCAGCGGGCTTCAGTTCCATCATGTACCTGACGGAAAATTTGATCGAGGGAACACCGCAACCAACCGACGAGAAGCTCAAGTGGTCGCGGAGCACATTCTCGCCCACGCCCGCGAAACTCCCGAGGCGTCCCTCGGCGTCGGCACATTCTCGATGGCCCAGCGCGACGCGGTACTCGATGAGCTAGAAGGCCTAAGGAAGCGCCATCCTGAGCTTGAAACCTTCTGCGCGCGCAGCGGGCAAGACGCTTTTTTCGTCAAGAACCTCGAAAGTATCCAGGGCGACGAGCGCGACGTGATCTTCATCTCCGTCGGATATGGTCGGGACAACTCCGGGTACATGAGCATGAGCTTCGGTCCGTTGAACAATGACGGCGGTGAGCGCCGGCTAAACGTGCTCATCACACGCGCCCGCGAGTGCTGCCGAGTGTTCTCGTCGATTTCGGCTGATGACATCGACCTCAATCGCTCGAACACGCGCGGGGTCGTAGCTCTCAAGCAGTTCCTCCAGTATGCGGCGACGGGCATCCAAGATGTCGGTCTGGTCAGCGGCAAGGAGTTCGGCTCACCATTCGAAGAGCAGGTGGCCCTCGCCGTGCAGCGGCACGGCTACGTGGTGGACAGCCAGGTCGGGGTGGCTGGATTTTTCATCGATCTCGCCGTGCGCGACCCGGAAACACCCGGGCGATACTTACTTGGGCTCGAATGCGACGGCGCGCAGTATCACTCGAGCCGCTGTGCCCGGGACCGCGACCGCTTGCGTCAGCAGGTGCTGGAAGACCGAGGCTGGAGCATTGCACGTGTCTGGAGCACGGACTGGTTCCGCGATCGTGAGGGCCAAACACGCAAGATCGTGGAAACGTTGGCCAAGCTCAGAGCTACGCCGCGGTCGGCGAAGCGTGCTGCGACGAGCGGACCGGCAACGCCGGAAGTGGCCAGACGCCCAGCAACGAGCATTGCCCCTCCGGCGCCGAGCGTCAGTCCTTACGTGGAAGCGAGCTTCCAATCACCGGCGACGCCAATCCATGAACTGCCCGTCGCTCACCTGGCCAGCGTCATCGCGCAAATCCTGGAGATCGAGGGCCCCGTACACAGAGATGAGGTCGCCAAGCGCGTAACTGGTCTGTGGGGGCTGACCCGCACTGGTTCGCGAATTGGCGGAGCTGTCGACGAAGCATTGCGCTGGCTCGAACTAAGGAGCCAGGCTAGCTGCGATGCCGAGTTCTTCAGCGTTCCAGGGCGAGCCGTGGTCCCGCGTGATCGGGAAGACACAACTTCTTCCACGCTGCGCAAGGCTGAGTACCTACCTCCAGTGGAGGTGCGCGCCGCAATCACGGCTGCCGTTCACGCGAATCAGGGCATCGACGAAGAACGCCTTCTGACCGAAGCTTTGCGGCTCCTGGGCTTCAAAACGGTCGGCGCGCAGGTCCGCAGCATGGCCTCTCAGCAGTTTAAGGTCTTGCTTCGGACGAAGGCGTTGGAGGTTCGGGACGGGCGCTTGTACCCACCGGGATTGGGAATCAACGGCCTCCTACAGGGCGATGCCGACGGCGAGCGACGATGACCGAAAACATGCGGACAATCGGCACACGGCTGGCACGACCCACTCGCATATTCTTCCTGCTCCTGGCTCTGGTCCTTATCCCGCGAGGCGTCTTGGCAAGACCTCCGTCGTGCAGTGGGCCTGCGCAATGCTGCCCAGCCGAGCCCGCCGACGCCCTGAACGTCCAGGCAACAGTAGAGCTCGGCGTGTTGCTCGTTGGACTGTACGGCGTCGACGAAAAGTTGGGAACTTGGAACGCCGACTTCTACTTGAGCGAGTCCTGGCAGGCGGTTGCAGGCTTCACGCCAGTTACTGAAATAGTGAATGAGGTCGCTCGGCAAACCGAACAGTTCGACACAACCGAATTCAAGAACGGCCGGTGCAGCCGGACGCGTCGAATTCGCTCGACGCTTCAAAGCAACTACAACCTTCGAGCGTTCCCTTTTGATCATCAGCTTCTGACGCTCGAGTTTTCCGATGCGTGGTTCAACAAGCAGCAGGCAGCCTACTCAACACGCCCAACCGTTTCGGATTTCGACGAAGAAGCCAAAGCCCAACTGTCGAGCTGGAAGGTCGAGGACGGACTCCGGTACAGCCGTCACGCTCGGCGCGTCAAGGAAGACGGCGGGAGCGTTGAGTACGACTACGCCACGTTTGGCCTACCAGTTCGGCGGCACGTCACCTTCCATTTGACCAAGTTTTTTCTGCCATTGC
>Ga0302321_100000634_pt1 | contig 30578 bp, 28 predicted proteins | sample Fen_T0_1_FD_202505 | JGI IMG/M metagenome (GOLD analysis project Ga0302321, IMG submission 202505) | Peat permafrost microbial communities from Stordalen Mire near Abisko, Sweden - Fen_T0_1 | ecosystem: Environmental > Terrestrial > Soil > Wetlands > Permafrost | place: Sweden: Abisko... | reverse complement strand
CAGTGCCCGCACTCGAGCCGCCAGTGCCCGCACTCGAGCCGCCAGTGCCCGCACTCGAGCCGCCAGTGCCCGCACTCGAGCCGCCAGTGCCCGCACTCGAGCCGCCAGTGCCCGCACTCGAGCCGCCCGCGCCTGCATGCGCATTGGGGGCTCCCGCACCGGGGGCTCCTGCCGTGTGCGCAGCTCCGGCGGCGGGTGCACCCGCTGCGGGCGCGCCGGCAGCGGGCTGAGGGCTGGTCTGCCCAACGTCGCAGCCCTGAAGGCTGCCGAACCCGAACAGAACGAGTGAGGAGGCGCTAAGTGCAAGCGTCTTCTTCTTAGTCATGATTTTTGGACCCTCAGCGCGAAGGATCGGACCGACCAATAGGCCTGTCAAGCATTCCACCGGCGCTGCCCTCGCTCGGGCGGACTCAGGTGCGCACGCGGTCGGACTTGGTAGGCGTCACGATCCGCCGCACTTCGATGCGTTCGGCGCGACGCGCGCTGGCGCGGGCGACGGAGAATTGAAACCCGTGGAATTCTACGACGTCACCGGTTCGCGGCACGCGACCGACCAAATCTGCAACGAACCCTCCGACCGTGACGGTCTCCGCGGCCTCGTCGATGCCTAGGATCTCGAACAGCTTGCGCGTCTCGGCCGAGGCCCGGCACACGAACACGCCATCGTTGCGCCGAAAAATCCGCTGATCGACGCGATCACTCTCGTCTTCGATCTCGCCCACGATCTCTTCGAGGACGTCTTCGAGCGTGATCAGCCCCTGCGTCCCACCGTATTCGTCGACCACGATGGCGATGTGTCTCCGTTCCTCTTGGAACGTACGCAGAACCTTCTCCAAGGGAGCGCTCGCGGGCACCACCAGCAGCGGCGTTTGCAGCTTGTCGAAATCGATGTCTTCGCCCGTGGCCAGCGCACCATCGCGGAACAACATGTCCTTCACTAGGATCACGCCCTTGGCGTGATCGAGATCCGCGTCGGGCGTATATGGGAAGCGGCTGTGCTGTGAACGCCGAATCAGATCCAGGTTCTCCTGAATCGTGCGCTCGCCGGACAGGAACACCACCTGTGAGCGTGGCACCATGACCTCGTAGGCGGTGAGCTCACGCAGGGCCGTAGCGCCCTCGATCATGTCTGCCACGCGACCGGCGAGCGCTCCCTCGGTGCGACCAAGCGCGACCAAGAGCCGAATCTCTTCCAGTGACGTGACCGGGCTTTCGTGGTTGCCACGCAAGATCTTGGCGACCACGCTGGTCAGAAACAAGAGCGGCTTGAGGATGATCGTGAGCCCGGTCACGCCGTAGGCCACGGGCGCCGCGAGCTGCGCGACGTAGGTCACGCCGATGGTCTTCGGGATGATCTCCGAGAACAAAAGGACCGCGATGGTGAACACGAGCGAAAACGCCCAGAGCGTGGACTCGCCCATGGCGTGCACGTACATCGCGCCGCAAACAGAGGCCCCCACGGTGTGGGCGACCGTGTGAAACGAGACGATGGCGGCGATCGGGATGTCGATTTCGCGTTTGAATTCACGCAAGATCTCGGCGGCGCGCGATTTGCCCAGCACCTCGATCTGCGCGTGCTGCACACTCAAAATGACCGCTTCCGCGATCGAACAGCAGAACGAGATCGCAAGCGAACCGAGAACGGTGAGGACGAGGATCAGCATCGGCGCAGTGCGCGGTCACTCGAGCGCGGGCGCGAGCGTAGCCGAGTGGCTCGTCTCACGCGAGAGCGAGCCTATTTCGGCCGTGAAACCGGCGAACTTTGGCTGAATCAGGCGCGCGGCGCGCCTGCGACCAGCTGTTGTTGCTGTTGTTGCAAGAACTGGGCGACCGCGCGAGAGCGCTCGATTGCGAACTGCTTGACCTCGCGATTGGACGAACCAGCCAACGCATTGAGCAGCTTGGTCACTCGGTCGAGCTGACGCTTCTGGAACAACGCTTCGAAGTAGTTGTTCGCCAGGCGAACGTCGTTGGCCATCTTGACCTCGTGCTTTTGTAACAAAGCGATGACGGAATCGAGATCGCCATTTTGGCCGTACAGCGCCGATAGGCAGATCAGCGCGAGCGGGTCGTTCTCGTTGCGCTCGACGGCCTTCTTCGCCCAGAGCAGCGCCTGATCGCGCGTGGCTTCGTCCGCTGAATACAGGCCCTGCAGCGCGATGAACGGCGCGGCCGTCTTCTTGTTGGCGTCGGCTTCCGAGAGCGCAACGACGGCCTTGGTGGCGACTTCTTCGCCCTCGACCTCCTTCACGTGGGTGAACAGATAGGCCCAGGCGTCGACCGAGTTCGGGTCGATCTTGATCGCTTGTTCGATCATGGCGCGCTCGTTCGCGGGGTCCTTCTTGCCTTGGAACACCTTGGCCAGGTGCAGCACGGGCAGCGGGCTCTCGGGCAGCAGGTTCTGCGCGCCCTTGAGCGTGCCCTCGGCTTTGTCGAACTTGCCTTGCTGAAGCTGGGTGATGCCCAGGCCGAGCCAATCCTCACCGCCACCACCGAGGGCGACGATTTTGCTCATGACTTTTTCGGCGCGCTCGAACTTCCCGTACTTCATCAGCTCTTGCACGAACATGCGGGCGCGGTTCAGGTCATTGGCATCCTCGTTCCAATGCTTTTCCAGACCGGAGAGCAGGTCGTCCAGGCCGATCGCGATCGGACGGCCGTCGGCGTCCTGCACTTGCACGGCCGGGCCATTGAAGCCGAGCAGCTCCCACATCTTGTCGATCTCGAGGGCGAGCGGGCCCTTCTTCAGCTGCTCACTGAGCTCGTCACTTGGCTTGCTCAGCGGCAGGACGATCAGCGCGTTGCCGGGCACTCCCCCGGGGAAAGCACTCACGGGCGCGACAATCGCCGCACCGCCTTGCAAATTGAGGTTGGCGGCAGGGCCGTTCGGAGCTCCAGGCGGGGTCGGTTGGGTCATCGAGGGGGGATTGTCTAGCAGTGCGCTTACAGCTGGGCAATAGTGGCCGCACATGGCGAGTTCCAGGTCGACTCCACTCCGAATTTTCAGGCTAATCCTAGCGGCGTTCGCTTTCTCGGTGACGATTCGCGCACACGCCGACACCCTGATCATCCGGTCCCCTGGGGACCACTCACGCTACGCCTTCGAAGCCGAGCCGCACCTGCTCTTGGGCTGGGTCGACGCGCCGGGTATCGCCAGCGGAGCCGGCATCGGCCTGGGATTTCGCGGCACCGTGGTCCTGGTCAACAACGGCTTCGTGCCCAGCATCAACAATTCGATTGGCATCGGCTTCGGCGCCGACTGGGTGCACTACAGCCACGGAACCCAGCACTGTAATCCCAATCCGGGTCCGGCCGGGGGTTGCTATTCGTACTCGGACAGCGAAAGCGTGAACAACCTTTGGTTCCCTGTCGTCATGCAGTGGAACTTCTTCCTGAGCCGGCAATGGTCGGTCTTTGGCGAGCCGGGCCTGGCGATCCGTTACAGCGGGTTTCAGGAGGGCCACGAGCTGACCGTCGAGCCCGAGTTGTACGTGGGTGGTCGCTGGCATTTCTCCGATTGGATGACCTTGACCATGCGCCTCGGCTACCCCACGTTCTCTGCCGGTGTTTCGTTCATGTGACTTCGCTGCTCACTCAGCTACATTTTCATTCCTGAGCGCCCCACTGGTCGCAACCGAGTACGTCGGTGGCGTTACTGGCCGGCCGAGTTACCCGCTCACCGCGCGCGGGGTGCCAGAAATCGACGCCGAAGGCTGAGCCGGGCGCGGGGGAATCGTGACCATCAATCAAAATCCAGGAAAAGACTGGAGGGAGATCGGGTACGAGCGCGTCCAGAGCGCTGACGGGGATGGCCACATTGCGCACGGAACCGCGCCAGGATGGCGGTGGGCCGGGACTACGCTATATAGACGGAAGGCTCATGAATACGCTCGTGCTCGTTGCGATCCTCGGCCTCGCCCTTTTGATGATCGTGCACGAGGCCGGGCATTTGCTCGCGGCACGGGCGTTCGGCATGCGCGTGGTGCGCTTCAGCATCGGCTTCGGGCCCGCGCTCTGGCGCTATCAGGCGCGCGGCAGTGAAACCGTATACCAAGTCGCGCTGATCCCGTTTCTGGCCTACGTCCAGATCGCGGGCATGAACCCGTTCGAGGACGTCGATCCGGATGACAAGTCGAGCTACGCGAACGCTTCGCTGATCGGCCGCATCTCGGCCATCTTCGCCGGCCCGCTCGCCAACTACTTGTTCGCCTCGGTGTTGTTTTTCGCCGCCTTGATCATCGGCGGTAAGCCCGTCCCCACCACCTCCGTGGTCGTGGCGGATGGCCCGGCCAAGTCCGCGCAGATGAAGAAGGGTGACACCATCTTGAACATCGATGGCGTGCCGGTCACGGATTGGGAGCAGATGCGCAAGCTGATCCTCGCCCGGCCGAACAAGCCGATCGCGATCGAAATCTTGCGCGGCCAAGAGCACCTGACGCTCAAAGTGACTCCGCAGTTGAAAGACGGCGGGGGCAAAATCGGCGTTTCGCCGATCGAGAAGCAAGTGCCGATCGGCATGAGCGAAGCGCTCTCTGCTTCCGTGCGCCTGCCTTTCAACGTAGTCGAAGAGCTGGTATTCGGGCTATCGCGGATCATCACCGGCAAAGACAAGCCGGATTTCAAGGGCCCGGTCGGCATCGTGCGCGAAACGTCGAAGGCGGCGGAACGCGGCACGCCCGAATTTTTGTGGTTCTTGGCCGCGCTCAGCGCGTACTTGGGCGGCTTCAACCTGCTGCCCTTCCCTGCCCTCGATGGTGGGCGCTTGGCGTTCCTCGCGTATGAAGCCGTCACTCGCCGCAAGCCCAACGCCCGCGTGGAAGCGAACATCCACGCCTTCGGGTTGATGCTGCTGATCGCGCTGATCACGGTCGTGACCTTTCGCGGCAACTGAGCTGCGAACCGGCAGAAACGTTCGCTCCGTCTACGCGCGGCCGGGTGCCAGGCGTTCCTGCGCCCTTGCTGGCGCTTACGGTTCACGCCGCCGAGTATGTTGAACTCACCCAAGACCGGTCATGGCGGCCTCCCCCGCTGAAGTCATTCGCCCACTTCGCCGCGTGGAATACGACCGCTTGGTCCCCCCGAGACACCTTCGATCTTGCCCGCCGCAAGCGTCCAGATCTCGTCCGCGAGCTCATGTGCCAGCGCGTGCTCGTGCGTGACGAGCAGAATCGTGAGGCCCGCGCCCGATGCGTCGTGTGCCCCACGCGCGACCTTGCGTAGCACCTCGCGCACCTCTTCGCGCAGCTCGGGATCGAGCGCGCTGGTCGGCTCGTCGAGCAAGAGCACGCTCACGCCCTGCGCGAGCGCGCGGGCGATCGCCACGCGCTGCTTTTGGCCACCACTGAGCTCGCGCGGCAGGGCACTCGCGCGATCGGCCAAGCCGACCTGCGCTAGTAGCTCGCGAGCATGTGCTTCGGCCGCGGGGCGCGCGGTGCCGCGCGCGATGCGCGGCGCGAGCGTTACGTTGTCCAGCACGCTCAGATGAGAAAACAGGTGGAACTCTTGGAAGACCATGCCTACTTTAGCGCGCAGCGCGTGCAAGGTGCGCGGGTCGTGCGCGCCCGGTTTCAGCGAAAAACCCGCGATCTCGAGGCTGCCCGCTTCGAACGTTTCCAGGCCATTGAGACAGCGCAGCAGCGTGCTCTTGCCCGAGCCGGAAGCGCCCAGCAAGGCGACGATCTTACCGTCCGCGATGGCCCCGTCGATGCCGCTGAGCACCGTGCTACCCGCGAACACCTTGTGCAAGCCCGTGATCCGGATCATGCGCTTTGGTACCTGCGTTCGAGCCAGAGCGAGAGCCGCGACAAGGGGAAGCTGATCGCGAAGTACATGCCGGCGCAGAGCAAACCGGGCACGATCCAGTCGCGCAGCTCGACGGCCACGATGGTCATGCGCTTGGTCAGCTCGACCACGGTGATCACGCTGACGAGCGATGAGTCCTTGAGTAGCGCCACGAAGTCATTGGTCAGCGCGGGTAGCGCGATACGCAGCGATTGCGGCAAGAGCACGTGCCTGAGCACCTGATAACGCGATAGTCCGAGCGAACTCGCGGCTTCCGCTTGCCCACGCGGCAACGCGGCGAGTGCGCCGCGATGCACCTCTGCCTCGTACGCCGCATAGTTCAACCCCAACCCCCAAATCGCCGCCTCGATAGGCCCCAGCCGAATCACCGACGACAAACCATAATACAGCACGTACAGCTGGAGCAGCACTGGCGTGCCACGAAACAGCTCGACATAAGCAGTGGCCAAAACTCGCGAAATGCGGCCGCCGTGCGCACGAGTCACGGCCAAGAACACGCCGAGCGGCAAGGCGAAGCCGAACGCGCACAACGAAATAAAAATCGTCACCAGCGCGCCCCGAAAAAATAGGCCGAGCTGCGCCGCCGATAGCAATTGCTTGGTCGCTGGGGCGGATGCGGGGGGTTCAGCGGATCCCGGCCTCGGAGCAAGCGTGCTGAGTTCGTCCTGACGCGCGTCCCAGAGCCGCCAGTGCTCGAGGATCCCGCGCAATTCGCCGCTGTCGATCAGGCGCGACAGCGCGGCGTCCACCCGTCTTGCAAGTTCGACGTCGGTGGGCCGCATGCCGATCACATACCTGCCCCGTGCCAAGTCTTGCTTCACGCAGCTTAACCCCGGCTGGGCACAACCGTAGCGATCGGCAATCACGTGATCGAGCAACACGCCCTCCAGCCGTCCCTGGGTGAGGTCCAAGTACGGCTCTTGTTGTCCTTCGTACAACACCACGTCCGCGTGCCGTGCCTGGAGCAGATCTTGAGCCACCGTTTGGTTCAAGGTTCCGATGCGCCGCCCGGACAGGTCAGCCAGCGTGCGCAACGGTGATCCCGCGCGCACGGCCAGGGTCTCACCATAAACGAAGTAGGGACGGCTCAATCGAAGCCGGGCGCGACGCGCCGGCGTATCTTCCAGGCCGTTCAGCGCCAGGTCAAAGTCGCCACGCTCGAGCGACGGAATCAGGTTCGACCAATCGTTCTGGTGAAATTTGGCACGGAGTCCAAGCTCGCGAGCCAGCGCTTCGGCGATCTCCACTTCGAAGCCGACGATCGCGCCGGGTTGGGTGGGGCTCTCGTAGACATAGGGCTCACCCCCCTGCAGATCCGCGCCCCAGCCGATCTCACCGTGTTCGCGTACCGAGGACCAATCAGAGCGTGCGATGGACGGCACCAAGCACAGCAATACGAAGCAACAAACGGCCCAAACGCGCACGCGAACCCGAGCTTACCATGCTAGCCTCGCCGGCGTGCGCGCCTTCAAGTTCGCTTCTCACGCGGCCGTCTCGTCTGCCGCGTTGGCCGCGTTGGCCGTTCTGACCGCATCGCTGTGCGCCTGTCGTACGCCCGCAGTCGGCGTGGGTGAGGGCCCCCGGGAATACGTAGCCTCGGACTACGAAACCGTGCTCAAGACGTGGACGCGCAGCGAGCAGCTGACGACGGTCAACGCCATGGACAACGTGCTCACCGTGACCGCCACCTACGAGTCCTGGGATTTTCGCTGGGCGTACACCGTGCGCTACGCCGAGGACTACCGGCTCACTGTGGACCAACGACATGCCCTGCTCGAGCGCTCCCTGGCCGAAACCCGCGACGCGCACGAGTTTTACGTCGCGCTCTACGCGGAAAAGCACAAGTGGAACGACCTCACCGCCAAGGAACCAGCGTGGATCGTGCGTTTGACGGATGACGAAGGCACGGAGACCGCGCCCTCGGAAATTCAAACCATCAAGAAGCCGGGCGCGATCGAGCTTACCTATTTTCCGTACTCTTCACCCTGGCGCAGCTCGTTCCGCATCACCTTCCCCAAAGTGCGCGCCGACGGCCGCCCAACGATCTCCCCTGCCGCCCGCTGGTTCGGCCTGCGCTTCGCCGGCGCCCAAGGCAACCAAGAGCTTGTCTGGGAAGTCGAAGCGGGCAGCCAAAAGTTCGCCCAGATCGCGCACCCCCACTCGGGCTGAGCCGTCGAGAATTTCGGAGCCTGGCCCGAATTCAAACTGCATTTTTCGTTCGCGAACAGGTCCGCAGTCGGCCCCCGTTCACGTCGTAAAAGTGCGAAATGCGTCGTGCGTCGCTGACCAACAAGATTTCCGCGTGTGCAGCGGTGCGTAGCGCGCTATTGGGTCGCTGCGGTATTGGGTCGCTATAGGGACTTGGCGACCTTGGCGATCTTGGCGATCTTGGCGGCCTCTCGAGCTCGCACACCGTCTCGCACTGGCGTGGCTGGGCGGTGGTGGCGCGGGTTAGCTGGCGAAGATTTCGAGCAGTGGGGGCACGCTGAGCAATAAGTCGTGGGCGATGCTGCGGGGGGCGAAGAGGACGAGCGCTCCGCCCTTGCCGGCGCGTGCGTCGTTCGGGGCTGCGCCGTTGGACAGCACTTGCGCGCCAAACAAGAAATCACCTGGACCGAGTTCGCTCTCGATTTGGTCACCGTTCAGGATTTCAAGGCGCCCCGCGGCCATGATGTACATGCCGCCGACGGCTTTGCCTTTGTTGGTCAGCAGTTCACCGGGCAATAGGCGTTTGATCTCACAGCGGTCGGTGACCATTGCGCGCAGCGAATCATCGAGCCGTTCGCCCATCGGTCCCATGGCCACGCCCGCGAGCGCCTGAAAGCGGTCGGCGAGCGTTTTCAAATCCTCCAGCACCCAGGGGTAGTCGCGCACGATACGCTTGAGCAGCTCGGCGTCCCAGACCGCGACCTCGGTTTCCCCTTCCGCGGCCACTAACCGGAGGACAACACCATCGTCCAAGTTGCCCTCACTCCAAACGATATCTCCCTTGGCTGCGCGCGCGCAGGCCAGATCCGCAATCGCCGGCATCACTTTGACGGCACCGCGCACCACCAACGCCAGACCGAAAGAGCCGATTTCTTCGTCGACGCCCAAGCGCTCGATGTGGGCTTCGCGCGCTAGGATGGCTTGTCCTTCAGGGGGAACATCCTCGAGGCCGCGGACTTCGCCGAGCAGCACGTCGGAGACGTGCGGATCCTCCTCCGGGGGAGCGGGATCCGGCATAGGCGCGTTGAGGAGAGAGAGGGGGAAGCGGTTGGAGTCGATGTGGGGTTGGGTTGGCAGTTCTTCGGAGTCGTATGCCTGGCGTGCGGGCGAAGCGGGGGGAACGTCGAGGGCGTCGTCCTCGATGACGTCGTCTTCGAGTTCTGATTCGTCGAGTTCCTCCTCTTCGTCGCTCAGCTCGACTTCGCTGTCCCGCAGCTCAGCGATTTCGACGTTCGGCGCATCGTCATCGTCATCGTCCTCGAGGATAATGTCCTCTTCGAATTCGACGTCATCGATCGGCGCGTACGACGGCAGCGGCGGGGGAGGAACGGAAGGGGGGAAAACCGAGCGCGGTGGAGCCGAGCGCGGTGGAGCCGAGTCCGGTGGGGTTGAGCGAGGCGGGGCCGAGCGAGGCGGGATCGAGGTGACGACCCCATTGTCATCGCGTGCGCTCAGCAGTTCGTCGACCAGGCGATCACCGCTCTCGAACCGGGGCAGCGGCATGGGGGGACGGCGGGAGGGCCGGGCCAGAAAAGTGACGAGGTCATCGGCCATGCGCCGCAGGTCAGAGGCGCGCCAGACGTTGCCCAACTGGTCGGCAGAGTCAGCCGCTCGTCTCAGCCAAACGATGGCGTCTTCTTGGCCGCCGCGCGTCCACTGGACCTTCGCGGTCTGCAGCGCCCACGTCACGTCGTCGTCGTCATCGTCGAGCGGCTCCGGGAATGGCGGGTGAAGCTCGGTCATGGGGCGAAGGCGGGGGTCATGGCACGCTCAGCGACGGTTACGAGAGTAGTTGCCGAAGCTTACACATGTTCCATCGAAGGCGGAAAGAGTTCGCTCTGGGCCTAGAAGCGCTCGCTCAGTGGGCGTGGACCAGGATTTCGCGGTCTTTGGCGCCATTCGGCGGCCCAACCATGCCGCGCTTTTCCATCATTTCCACGATCTTGGCGGCGCGATTGTAGCCGACCGTCATCTTGCGCTGCAGCCAGGAGGTGGAACAGCGCTGAGTTTCGGCGACGATGCGCACCGCTTCGTCGAAGCGCGGATCAATCACTTCGTCGGCTTCCTCGTTCTCGTCGTCTTCATCCGGGCAGAGCAAGATCGCGTCGTTGTACTCCGGCGAGCCCTGCGCACGCAGGTGGTCCGTGAGCAAACTCACTTCTTCTTCGCTGACGAAGGGGCACTGCACACGCTGGGTATCGTTGGCACCGTTCAGCTTGACCAACATGTCACCACGGCCGAGCAAGAGCTCGGCGCCCTGCTCGTCGAGGATCGTGCGGCTGTCGACCTTTTGCGCCACGCGGAAGCCGATGCGCGACGGAAAGTTGGCTTTGATCATGCCTGTGATCACGTCCACGCTCGGGCGCTGTGTGGCGAGCACCACGTGCATGCCCGCGGCACGTGCCTTCTGAGCCAAGCGCGCCACAGACACTTCGACCTCTTTGCCCTGCTGCATCATCAGGTCCGCAAACTCGTCGACCACAATCACGATATAGGGCAGCTTGGGCGGCAAATTGTGGCCGTCGAAACCCTCTTTCGCCGCCGGCACCATCACTGTCTGGCCATTGGCGTCGATCGCCTCCACCATCTTGACCTCGGGCGGGGGGATTTCGCCTGACGCAATTTTGGCCACCCAACCGTTGTAGGTCGTGATGTTCTTGGTGCCGGCGTTGGCGAACAGCTGATAGCGGCGCTCCATCTCGTCGACGGCCCAGCGCAGCGCAGTCGCCGCTTGCTTCATGTCGGTGACGACCGGAAGCAGCATGTGAGGAATGCCGTCGAAGGGCGCGAGCTCGACCACTTTGGGATCGATCATCAACAGCCGCAATTCATCCGGGGTGCGCTTGAACAAGAGGCTCGACAGCATCACATTCAGCCCGACGCTCTTGCCTGCGCCGGTGGCGCCGGCCACGATCACGTGCGGCATCGAAGCCAAGTCCGCATAGAACGGCGCGCCCACGATGTCGCGTCCCAGTACCACTGGCAGCGGCGCTTTCTCAGCCAGCTTGTCGAACCGCGCATCCTCGATCAATTCCCGCAGATTCACGGCCACGCGCTCGTCGTTGGGCAGCTCGAAACCAATCCGATTCTTGCCCGGAATCGGCGCAATGATGCGCACTTTGCGCGAAAGCCCCAAGGCCAAGTCGTCGGCCAGGCTCGCCACTTTGCTGACCTTCGTGCCGGCTTCGCATGACACCTCGTAGGTGGTCACGGTCGGGCCCGGATGGATCTCCTCCACTTTGCCCACCACTCCGTAGTCGGCGAGCGTCTTTTCGAGTCGGGTCGCATGCTCCAAAATCTTGTCGCGATCGAGCACGTTCAAGTTGATCACAGCAGGCTGCAAAATCTCGTAAGAGGGCAGCTGAAAGGCGCCGCGCTTGGGCGTCTTCTTGACGACCACGACGCGTTCCACTTCGAGCGCGGGCTTGGTGTCGATGATACGTGGTTCAGCGTTCGCAGCGTCGGCCGCCGCAGCAAGCGGCGCGGGCACAGTGCGGCTGGCGATCAGCAGTGGCGGCGGCGTAGCTGACCCAGGAGGCGGTGGTGAAGGCGAGCCCGCGAGCGCGCGTTCCAACGCCGAATCGCGTGCGTCGTCATCGCTCGCGGCCGAAGTCGCCGCCGGCACGCTCAGCATTTGCGGCACGGGGTCGTCGTCGCCGAGATCCAGGCTGAATTTTGCGAGCAGCGGCTGGTTAGCCGCATCTAGCGAAACGCCGCGACCCCGACGCAGTGCCTCGGAAATCGAAAGCGGCGGGCTGCCGGTTTGCACCATGGGTAACCAATCGCTGTCGTCCTCCCCGAGCGAAAGCAGAATTTGCGCGTCGTCGGGGCTGGATTCGATGCGCGGAAGCGCTGCGTCGCGTGCAGCGCGATCGCGCTCGCCGCGCAATTTGCGCGCCTCGGTCCAAGCGCTGGTGGTGCGCCGGATCAGTGCCTCGAGTCTCAACGCAAGTAGCCGGGCTAGCTCGAGCGCACGCTGGCAGCCTGCGATGAACGAGAAGCTCGCACGCCCGATCAAGATCAGACCAACGATCGTGAGCGCGACCAGAAACGAGCCCAGCGTCGAGAACGCTTCGCGCATCAGTTCGCCGAACAAGAGCCCGACGTTGCCCGCCGCCGGTGCATTACCGAAAACGACCGCTTCCGGCAGAGCTACCTGAACCAAAGCCGAGAGCACGATCGCGACCACCAAATCGCCAGCCACCCGCAGACCAAGCGCGTGTGGGCGCTGCCCCCGGAACAGCGGAGCGCCGCACAGGGCGATCTCCAGCGGCAGCAGCCAGGCGACCAGGCCGAACCCCTGAATCAGCATGGCAGCCACATTTCCGCCCACCGGCCCGACCCAGTTCGAACCGTGGACAGCCGGATCCAAGGGATCGACCCGAGCAGTAGCCAGCGCTAAAAACAGGAACGCGGCGCCAGTGAATAGCAGCAGCGCGGCAGTCTCGAATAGCCTGCCGAAAAAGCGGGAACGAGTCCGAATATCGCTGCTCGCTGAGGCGGGCGCCCCCAGGCCCGGGCCGGCTGTCGCACGAGTACTGAACAGTTTGGCGCCCATTTGTATACCTATACCTACATTAGACTACTCAACAACGCAAGCATCCGACGGCTTACATGGGCGCCTCGGCCCCCCTCATCCCGGATTGAGCCGCGTGCTTGAGTCGGGGTGCACTCGGGCGGTACTATCACTGTCTTCGGTCTCGGGTGATTTGGGCAAGAGTGCGGCAGCTCGCTGGAGCGGCCGATCGTCGCCGGAGCGAATGAGCTCCCGCAACCTCGCAATGCCCCTGGCTTTTCGCAAGTTTCGGGCAAGAGGACCAAAAGGAAAACATGGCAGGCAGCAGGCAGCGACAGAAGACGCTTGAGGGGGCGACGGCAGGCCGATTCGTCGCAGCGATCACAGTGGCAGCGGTACTGTCGCTCGGTCAGGGCTGCCGGACGAGCGAAGACGACGTGCACCGCTGGTCGAACACCGCGCAAGGTCCACGCAAGCTGGTGGCCGTGTTGACCCACGACAAATATCCGATCGACTTGCGGATCGAAGCGGCCGAAACGCTGGTCAGCATGAAGCCTCGCGGCGGTCGCCGGATCGGCATCCAAGGCACGGACGAGCAAGAAGGCTTGGTCGACGCGCTCGCGCAAATGGCACCCGCTCCGCGCAGCGCACTGATCGGCAAGCTCGTGCCCAAACTGCAGGCGGAGATGGCCAAGCCTGCACCCGTGCAAGTCGTTGGGCAACCTGCCAAGCCCGACTTGTCGGTCCCTTACAAGGACGCGGCATTCGCGATCCTGACCCACGACGACGGCGCACTCGTACCAGACGAGGCACTGAAGAAGAGTGTGCGCGCCTCGCTCGCGCAGTGGTGCTCGACCAATTTCGCCGAACGACTCGACGATTCGTCGCAGCTTTACGGCGTCGAACAGGTGCTCCGGGAGCTGAAAGCCGAGGGCGTACGCGGCCTGCCCGACCTGATATTGCCCGGCGCGGCCAAGCTGGATCGCATGGCGGACCTGACCGCCGAACTGGGTGATCCGGAGACTAAGTTACGCGCCAGTCAGCGTCTGGTCGACGTCGCCAAGAGCGTGAACTCGGACGCCTGGGTTGCGCAAAAGCGGCCCGCGGTGGAGCTCGCCAACAAGCAGTCGAAGCTCACGCCGACCCCCGAGCAGCTGAATGCTCAGCTCGCGCAGTATCAAGAAGAAGAGCTCCTCCGAGTCTTCGGCTCGATGAAGAAAATGGGCGGCAAGGCAGTCGTCGATTACCTGCTCGCCTTCGTGCAGGACAAAAATGGCCTCGAGAAGCGGCGCGCGGCGGCGATGGCCGCTCTCCAGGGCAACCTCGACCGCAATAACGCGGCACAGGCGCAAGCCATCCTCGCGATCGCTGGGGACCCAGGCACACCCGATAGCTTGCGTGACCTGAGCCTGCAGCGGGTCGGTGAGTTCCCACGTGCCATGGTGGTCGAGAAGCTGTTCGAGCTGTTCAAGAACGACAACTGGAAGGTGCGCTGGGTGGCAGCCAGCTTGGTGCTCAAGATGAGCGATTCCAGTCAGGTTCCAGAATTCATGAGCAAGCTAGGTCAAGCCGAAGGTTTGGCCATCACCGAGCCGCTCAGCTACGGCGGACTCTTGTCGGACATCAAGGGCACCCCCACCCCGGCCGAACTGGCCGCGAAATACTCGGCCGTGGGCAACTCGGTCCCCGCTCGCCTCACGGCGCTGAGCTACTACTACTCGTCGGGCGCCCCGGCCGACCTACCAAGGGTCGAGCCGTTCGAAAAGGACAATGCCCCCACGCCGAAGTGCAAGCCAGACGCCAAGGAATGCGAGTGGAAATGCACCGTCCAGGGCGCCAATGGTGCCGATGAGACCAAGGAGATCAAGACCATTGGTGAATTCGTGGAATATTGCGTGAAGCCTGCGATGCAAAAACGAGCCAAAGGGGCAGCGAAGTAGCGTGCTATGCCGCTTACGAGTGGCGCCGGAAGCGCCCGCGCGCGCCCGCACCACTCGTGGCGAACCACGCTGACGCAGGATTCATCGTATGACTTCGGATCCCAATAAGAAGACAACGCGGTCCTTTCAGTGCCGCGAGGCGCTCTGGCAGAAGTTCGAACAGATGGCGCGCGAGCTGGAATGCTCGGTCGACTACCTGATCAATGACTCGATGAAGCAGTACGCGCGGCAGCGCGGCTACGGAGCCACAGGCGGCGGGGGACAATCGATCCCGCCGCCATTGGTGACAGCTTCTTCACCGCCGTCATCGAGGCCCGGCGCTCTCACCCCACCGCCACCGCCGCCGCTGGTGGTCCCCCCGCCGCCGCCAGTGACAAGCGTCGCGCCGCCGCTTCCGCCGCCGGTCGGTGGCAGCCGAGCCGCGCCTCCACCGGCGCCGCCGCCTCCACCAGCGGGCGTCCGTCCACCCAGGCGCACGGGTGCGAACCCTGTACCGCCACCGCCCCCGTTGAACGCCACGGTCTCTCGCAAGGCGCCGCCTCCGCTCGCGCCGTCGCGCAGCATTCCGCCGCCACCCGGCGGTGCCAAAACCGTCCCCCCGCCGCCGCTGCCCGCCAGTTTGGTGCCGAGCCCGCCTTCCGGCGCGCTGAGCATCACCTATCAGGGTGAAGTGTTTCAGGTGACCAAGGATCGCTTCATCATCGGCCGCGGCAAGCAAACCAGCGATCTGACGATCAAGGATCCGAACGTTTCGCGACAGCACGCGATGATCGAGTTTTTGACCGGGCAGTATTACATCGTGGACATGGGCTCGACCAATGGCGTCGAGTACAACGGGCAGCGCGTGCAACGCAAAGTGATCAGCGACGGCGACACGTTCAAGGTGTGCGATCACGAGCTGCGCTTTTCGTTTCAGTGACTCGCGCAGGCGCCCTCCGCGCACGCGCCGTGTGCGGGGCGCTTGCGTTCTGCTGCCTAGCTCGGCCACTCGCGGCCGAGCCGCGAGCTTGGCGCGTGCCCGGCGAGATGCCGATCCCAGAGTGGGCGCACAGCGCTGAGGTCACGCGAATCGATGAGCCCATCTATCAAGGGCCGAGCAACGCCGAACCGCGACGCGGCGCGGCAGCCCGCGGGGCGCGCCTACCGGTGTTCGGCAGCAAGCGCGGTCCGGGCTGCGCGACACGCTTTCTACTCGTGGGAGCGCTCGCGTGGTTGTGTCAAGACGGCGCTCGGCTTTCGCCGGCCGCGCCCGACGTGGACGGCGAAGGCGCCCTGGCAAAGAGTCACGACGGCCTGCCCTTTCGCTATCACTTCGTCGGCGCCGATGGCTCCTTCGGCTACCGCGCAGTGCAGACCGCCGAGGACGGCGTACCCGACGCGCAGCTCTTGAAAGGCTTCGGCGTCGCGGTGATTCGCGTCGAGAAGAACCCCGCCGGTAACGCGTTCGGGCTCACGACCGAAGATCTGTGGGTGCCGATGCGCGATCTCAATCCGGCCACGCCGATCGCCTTCCACGGCCGCGAGCTTTCCGGCGCGCTGTCGGTCGCCTGGGTCACGAGCACGACGGCGTTCGCTTCACGTGCTCCCGACAAGCCCAAGGACCCGAAGCTCAAATTGAGCCGGTTTCAGACGCTGGACGTGCTCGAACAACGGCGGCTCGGCGGACACAGGTGGTATCGCTACGCTGACGAAGCCTGGCTGAGCGATCGCGATGCACGCGCGCCCACGCCCGCCGAATTGCCCAATGGGCTGCGCACGGGCGAGCGCTGGATCGACGTCGACGTCGCAAGCCAGGTGTTGACAGCGTACGTCGGCGAACGTGCCGTGTTCGCGACGCTGGTATCCACGGGCCGCGGCGGCGAGGGTTCCGCGCTGGCCACGCCGCGCGGCACACGCAGGCTGTGGGTGAAGCTCCGGGGCAGCAACATGGACAACCTGGACGACGAGTCCGCGGCTGAAAATTACGCAATCCAGGCCGTGCCCTGGGTAATGTATTTCGATCACGGCTACGGGCTGCACGGCACGTTCTGGCATCGCCAGTTCGGCAGCAAGCACAGCCACGGCTGCGTGAACCTCAGCCCACTCGACGCGGAACGCTTGTTCGGCTGGACCAGCCCGAAGCTGCCGCCCGGATGGACGGCCGCCTTACCGACGAGTTACGAGCCGGGGACCCTGGTTCGCATACGCTGAGCGTCGCGCCATTTCGGCAATAAGAAAGGGAAATCGCGGGCCGAGCTAGGCAACGCGGCGAACCGCGTGGGCGCCAGAAAGCTCAGCCCGCGCTCGAGCGCGCTTTGTTGCGCGATGGCTTCAGACGATCTTCGACTGAAGCAAGAAGGCGATCGCGAATGCAAAGAGCACCAGCGATTCCATCAGCGCCAAACCGAGAATCATCGGCGTCTGGATGCGCGGGGCAGCACCCGGGTTGCGGCTGATGCCTTCCAGAGCGGCCGCAGCAGCGCGACCCTGACCGAGCGTACCACCGAGCACGGCGAGACCGATCGCGATGCCAGCGCCGATCGCTGCCGCCGCTTGTGCGCCGGCGCCGACGCCGCCTTCGGCGGTCTGCGCGAAAGCGCTGGAAGAGATCAGGGTGGTCATCGCTACGGTGGCCAGCGCCACATTCTTCTTGGACATAATCATCGACTCCTTAGTTTTCCCAGCAGCGAGGACCGTTGCCCTCGCAGAAAGTGTGTGTGTGTGTGTCGCGGTACGGGCTCGCTTTAGTGCGCCTCGTGTTCGGTCGCCAGCCCAATGTAGATGCAAGTGAGCAAGGTGAAGACCAGGGTCTGAATCAAGACGATCAGAACGCCGAGGAGCATGATTGGCACCGGCACCAGCACGGCGACCAGGCTCAGGAAAATCCCGAGAATCAGGTGGTCGACAGCCATGTTCAGCATCAAGCGAACGGCCAGCGTGATGGGTCGCACGAAGAGCGAGATGACTTCGATCGGAAATACCAGCCAGGCCAAATACCAAGCCGGGCCGGCCAGGTGGGCGACGTAGCCGAAGCCGTTCGTGGCGATGCCGTATGCGTTGAAGCAAACGAACACCACGATCGCGCAACCGAGCGTGATGCTCAGGCTGCTAGTGGCGACCGGAAAGCCGGGGATCAGCGCCAGAATGTTCGAGAAGAACACGAACATCGCAGACGCACCGATCAGCGGGAAATACTTCTTGGCGCGCTCAGCATCCATGACGCTCTTGGCCAAGTCATAGAAGTAGCTGAGGAAGGCCTCGGTGAAGGTGCGTAGCGTGAGCTGCTCTTCGGGGACGACGGCAGCATCCGGGTTGGCGAGCTGCGATTTGACGCGGAGCGCGATGCCGAGCACCAAGAGCACCACGAACAGCGAGATCGCGATCGGCTCGAAGCTGCGCCAGCTGGGCGCGTCGTGGCGGATTACCGACTCGCCGAACGCGTGCGCGTTCTTGTCGAGGGTTTCGTGCATGTACGCGAGGAGAAGCGTAAACCAAGTCGTATGCTCGGGCATTTCCTAACCTTTTCCGGACGGCGCGGCTGCCGATTTGAGCTGCGCGATGACGATCCCCACGGGCATCGCGGCGTAGCCGATGACCAGTGGCAACAGCTTTGCATAGCCGCCGCGAACCAAAAATAAGACTCCCAAAAACATCACTGCGAACTTGAGCATCGCTAGCGAGATCCAAGGAGAACGCGCACCGGCGGGATGTAAGAAGCCACGCACGGTGCGAGAGATCGCCCACAGGTTGGCAATGGCCAGGAGCACCCCGAGTGCCACGCTCGAGCGGCTGCCATTGCCGAGCAGCGTGGGGGCGGCGAGCGCCAGCAACGCGCCAACGATCGCGACCGACCAAATCGCGCTTGCGATTCCGTTTGGTTCAGTGCTTTCCGTCGCCGTGTTCATTGAACTTCTTCCGCGCTTCTCGATCTGCTTCTTCTTGAGCTTCTGCCTCGCGGTTCGCGCTTTTCAGTGCTCGCCAAACGAAGCGGGCTCCAGCAGCGAACCCGTATGCCAACCCGACTAGGGTGAAGATGCCGTGCGTCCCGTACTTCTTGTCTGCCCACTGCCCGAGCCAAAGGCCGAACAAAACGCTGGCCGCGAACTCGAGGCCGACAGTTCCGTACCGGCCGACACCTTTCCAGTCTTGCTGCACAAATGCTCGCGTGAGAACGAGAGCGGCGGTCGCTTAGCATGGCGTTCGGCTGGGGGTCAATCTGCGGGGCAAAGTGCGTGCTATCGTGGGCAAATGCGTCGCGCGAGCCATGCGCTCATTACCCTCCTTCTGGTTTCCGGACATGCCCACGCCGCGGACCCCGCGCCGCCCAAGCCCGCTCCCCCCGTAAACGTGCCCGCTCCTGCCGCTCCCGCGCCCAAACCCGCTCCCGCGCCCGCTCCCGCTCCCGCTCCCGCTACCGGTACTGCTACCGCGGCCGCTCCCGCCGCTCCCGCTCCACCTCCCCCCAAGCCCGGCGCGGCCCCTCCCCCCGAGTACTACGTGGAGCCCGGTTTCGCTGCGCCTCCGCCCGCCAGCGCCGCCCCCGGCGAACCTCCCCAAGCCACCGACGCGCCCTCCGGTCCCCCCGGCCCGCCACCGCCGCCACCTGACGGCATGCAAATCTACGAACCTCCACCGCCCGGGTTCTTTCCTGGCGAGGTGTTCGAGCCGCCACCACCGCCCGAGCCGCGTCACCTCGCGCCGCGCACCGCCCTCTGGCTGGGCGCGCGCGTGGGTTGGTTCATTCCGTTCGGGGACGTCTGGGCTCGCTCGACCCGAGCAGGCGTCACGGGGGTGCCCTGGAGCGATTACGCTTCTTCGGGGCCGATGTTCGAGCTGAATGCGGGCGCCCGCCTCTCTCGCAACTACGCCTTGTTCGCGCTCTGGGAGCGCGCCTCGCTCGGATCGGGCCACGGAGATCCGCAGGGCTCGCCGAGCGGCAAAGCCGACCGAGGTGACACGGATTTCTGGGGCGTCGGCGTGCGCGCATCGTCCGATCCGGATCAGATCGGCTTCGTCACCGAACTTGCCATCGGCTACCGCCGCGCCCGCAGCAAGTTCGACAATGGCGACGAAATCCAATTCACGGACGCGCCCTTCGAAACCCGGCTCGGCATCGGCGCAGATTTTCGTTTGAACCGCGTGGTCACGCTCTCGCCCATGGCCACACTCGGTCTGGGCTCGTTCGGCACGATCGAAACGGTCTCGAATGGCCAGATCCGAGACGCAACGGCAACCTTCGATCAGTCGGCTGCGCACGCCTGGGCGACCTTCACCCTGGGCGGGCATTTCGACGTCTTGGGGAGCCCGCACTGAGCCCATGCAAGAACTACTGACGATCGTGCTCGCGACCTCGAACCACGGCAAACTACTCGAGCTACGCGCGCTACTCGCTGATTTGCCGGTGCAGTTGCGCTCCGCTGCGGAAGTCCTGGGCGAACAGCCGAGCATCGTCGAGGACGGCGCGACGTTCGAAGCCAACGCACTGATCAAGGCCCGCGCGATCGCGCAGGCCACGCGCACGCTCGCGCTCGCCGACGACAGCGGGCTCGAGGTCGACGCATTGGGTGGACGGCCCGGAGTTCGCTCCGCGCGCTTCGCACACGAGCGGGCGACCGACGCGGAGAATAATGCCGCCTTGTTGCGCGAGCTTTCGAACTTCGAAGAAGGCGCGCGCAGTGCGCGCTTCCGCTGCGTACTGGCGCTAGTCGATCCGTGGCACGAGTCGGACGAGCACGTCGCCGAGGGCAGCTGCGAGGGGAGCATCGCGCACGCGCCCCGCGGCAGCGGCGGTTTTGGCTACGATCCGCTCTTTCTGGTCAGCGGCCAAGGCGGCAAGGCCATGGCCGAGTTGTCAGAAGCCGAAAAGAACCTGGTCAGCCACCGCGGCCGCGCAGCGCAAGCCTTGCGCGCGATCTTGCTCAGGCTGATCAACGAGCGACTGGACGAAGCTGAGCGCATCGCAGGCTAGCACGTCGAGCGCTTACTCCGTCGAACACGCCAGCTCTTCAATCACTTGCCTGCCACCGGCTTGGTAGCCGTAGAAGAGCGAGTTGGCCTGTGCCGCAATCAGCTGAAGTCGAGAACCGCCATAGAAATCCACGACGGGGGTGACCGCCAAAGTGCGCGCTTCGCCCGCACCCGACTTGGGCAATCCAATGAAGCGGCTTTGCACCGTGGCGGCCGTATATTCTTCCTCGAGGAATACGAGCAGCCCAAGGAGGGTCCCGACCCGCGTGCCCGGCGCCGGGGTGCCCGGCGGCACCAGACTCTCATCGACCACGAGCCCGTCCGGCTGATCACGCAGCAGTCGTCCGATTCGTGGCGCGCCCATCGCGCTGCGCAATCCAAGATAATACCTCGGAAACCCCCGGTGCCCCCGAAATCTGGGCACAACCCGCAGCACCGCTGCCCGATTATACCGTCCCCCGCGCACTCACGCCCGCGACATCCGCCGCGCGATCGCCCAGGTGGATCCAGATCCGAGTGCCACGCGGCTCTTTGGGTTCGAAGGCGATGCTGCCGCCGTGCGCTTCGATGATTTGACGCGTGATCGCTAGGCCGAGGCCAGTGCCGTTGCTCTTGGTCGTGAAGAACGGCTCGAACAGCCGCGCGCGTGTCGCTTCGTCCAAGCCCACGCCCTCGTCTTCCACGACTACGTCCGAGCCGCCGCCGACCCCGGCGCTGACCGAGACGATGACCCGACCCCCGCTCGGCATCGCCTCGCGCGCGTTACGCATCAGGTTGTACAAACATTGTTTGATCTGGGCTTCATCGACGGTCGCGGGCACGGGTTCGCGAGCATTGTGAAATTCCAGCGAGACACCTTGCTGTTCCAGTTCGCGGCGCATGAACTCCGCAGCCTCGCCCACGACCTCACGCAGATCTTCCACTTCCAAGCGTTGCGGACCGCGGCGCGCGAACGACAAATATTGTCCGCTGAGCTCGGTCAAGCGCTCCACTTCGCGGCGAATTGCCCGCAAGAGTTCGCGCGATTCTTCGCTGGCATCGGCTAGGTCGTCCTCCAAGAGCTCGACGTTCAGGGCCATCGACGAGAGCGGATTTCGGATCTCGTGCGTCACGTGTGCGGCCATCTTGCCGATCGTGGCTAAGCGCTCGGTCGCGAGTAGCTCGTCGTTCGCACGCGCAATGGCGGACACCATGCCTTCGAAGGTCGCCGCCAGTTCGCCAATTTCGTCGTTCGAGGCGACGGCCTGGCGCGGCTTCAGGTCGCCGCTGGCCACGGCCTTGGCGCGCTCGGTCACCTGTGCCAGCGGCCTCAGCACGCGCCGAGCGTACAACGCCATGGCCACACCAACCAATGCCGTCAGCCCCGCCAATGCCACCAGCAGGCGGATCGCCAAGACCTCTCGCGCGCGCGCGATGTCGAGCAACAGGTCCACGTTGCGAAGGGCGTGTTGCTCGAGTTGGTTGAGCCGTTTGGAGCTTTGCGAACCGCGGGTCACGAGTTCATCGCGCAACGCCTCTGCGCCCGCTTCATCGCGCCGCTCGAGCGCTTCGAACAGCCGGCTCAGGCGCTCGGAGTCGCCCGACAAATAGCTCTCGATGCCGTTGATCTCCGCGGACAGCTCGCGGCCGACCGCACGTGCGCTCGGGTCGGTGGAAGCGGCGAAGGCCAGTGCAATGGCCGCGCGGACCTCGTTGAACATGCGCGGTCGACCGATGCGCAGCGCCAAATCGAACCAGATCCGGATGTCTCGGGGGTTGCGGGCGGCTGTGGCGTGGTTGAGCTGGGTGTTCCAGGTGTCCTGCTTCGCCACCAGATCGTGAACCGAAAGCGCGAGCGGGAAATAACCAATTCGCATCAGTCGCGCCTCGGCAGCCGCGTTGCGTTGTGCGACCACACTCCAACCCGCTGCTAGCGCAAAAGCGATCATGATCAGCGCGTACGACCCGAGCACGCGCGTAGCGACGGTGCGCTTTCGGTCACTCATGCGGTAGACGGAGACTCTGCGCGACGATGCTGGCGATGTCCACGGCGGGCGTGCCCTGGGCTCGGAAGCGACGCAGACTCGAGGCGCACGCCGTCACCAGGGTGCCGCCGCCCGCTCGCTCGTGTGCCTGCAATCGCAAATCCGCGATCCGTGCCGAGCTGTCCGGCATCGAAATGGGCAAGAGCGCGCCCGCGCCGGAGCATTCAGCCAACTCCCGCTGCTCCGCAAATTCGTCGGGGGTTCGACCGAGGGCGCGTGTCAGCACCAGGCGCGGCGCTTCGTACTCGCCCAAGCCGCGGCCGAGCGCGCATGGATCGTGAAAGCGAACCGGAGCGACTGCACCAAACCCGGGGATTTTGCGTAATTCATCCGCATTATCCGCTGCCAGCCGCACGAACGGCAGGACGCGCGTCCCGGATGCGCTTCGCGATCCCCGACCGGGGGAAAGCGAAAGCGCGCAGCCCGGATCACCCACCACGAACGTTTGGGCGCTCTCGGTGAGCTCCTCGATGCGCGCGCGCGCGGCGTCGAAACCGGCTCGATCCCCCGCGTGCAGCAGCGGCGCTCCGCAGCAGCCTGGCACCAGCCGCACCGGTCCGAGTAATGCCACGACCGAGCGCACCATGGCTCGCGCCTCGGAGCGCGCCTTGCGCAGGTACGCGCAACCGACCAAGAGCGCGACCTTCGCCTGACTGTGCACACCCGGCTCTCGCAAGAGCTCGGTCAGCGTGGCGTCCGCTTCCGCGACGCGCAGCCCCTGACGGCGCTCGCTGGCCTGGACCGGCGCGGGCGCGAGGCCCGCGTCGTGATACTCGGCCCGCGCTGCGTACAGCGTGTCAGGAACGGGATTCTCGTGCTCGCAAAAGCTGGTACAGCGGTGGCAGCCGCTGCAGCCCCAGCTGGTCAGCGCCGTATCGCGATCGGCAGGCGAGTCGCCACGCGCGCTGAGCCACGCAGAAGACATCTTTGCCCATGGAATCAGCGCTTCGCGTGCCTCGACGTTGGACACCGGGCAAGTGCTACGGCACAGTTTGGGACAATAGCCGCAGGTTTCCAGCGCCTTTTCAGCGCTCTGCAGCAGCGGCAGACGCTTCGCACGACTCATCGGGGTGGGCTCTTGACCTGAGTCCCTTTGCTCGGCCGGTTCGACCTTCGCATGCTCGGCTTTTTGCCCGGGCTCGACTTGTCCGCGGCCTGTTTGTCCGGGCTGATGCTGGTCTGCGGCAAGCGGAGCTCGAACGTTGCGCCCGCGCTAGTGGAGCTAACCGAGACGCTGCCGCCATGCTCTTCGACGATCTTTTTCACGATCGCCAGACCGAGACCCGTGCCACCCGCCTTGCCCATGGTCACGAACGATTGAAAGAGCTGTCCTTCGATGGCAGCGGGGATACCGGGCCCGGTGTCTTGCACCCAGATCAGCAGATCTTGACCGTCCAAGCGGGCACCGATCGTGAGCACACCCCCGGCTTCGGCCATGGCTTCGATGGCGTTGCGCGCCAAATTGTGGATTACGCGCGCGAGCCGGCCTTCGTCGAAGCGAGCGACCAGCTTGGTGTCGACGTGAAACAGCAACTCGATGGGTTTTCCCGTGATCTCTAGGGCTAATTGGCGCCGAACGTCGGCGAAGAACTTGTTCAGGTAGACCTTGCGCACGAACACGGTCTTCTCGCCGCGCGCAAACTCGAGCACCTCTCGTTGCATGGCCGTGAGTAGATCGAATTGCTTCAAGATCTCCTCGGAATACTCGGCACGCACTTGACGATCGTCGGCGTCGGCCATCAGTTGCGCGTAGCCGCTGATCACGCTCATCGGTGACTTGAAGTCGTGGATCACTTGCGACAAGAGCCGCCCGATCGAGGTCAAGCGCTGACTGCGCTCACGGCTGCGATTGGCGTTGAACAAGCGCACCGCGGTCGAGACGTTGGCGCTGACCAAACGCAAGAGTGAAACGTCTGCTTCGTCGAACCTGCCGCCGTCTTCATGCGAAAACAAGCCGATCGCTCCGAGCGGCGAGGTCTCGCCCTCGAGCGGCACGGCCAGCACCGAGGTGACCGGGAAGCCGAAGCTGCCTTCGATGTTCACGGACCAGCGCGGATCGCTGTCGGCTTCGTGCAACGACAAAATGTCTTCTTCCGCCATCGCTGCGCCCAAGAAGCCCTCGCGTGATTTCACGCCGATGCGCCTCAGCTCAGTGGGATTTTGGCCGTCGAACAGATATTCGACCAAATCTCCCGAATCCTCTTCGGACAGCAAAAGCCCAGCGCCACGCGCCTCACAGGCGGCCGCACACTGCCCCAACACGGCCAGCGCCAACTCTTCGAGTGTGGTGGCCCGGGCAGTACGGCGTTCGAGCTCGAACAACAAAGAGAGATCTTGCAGCTTTCGCTCGAGCTGGTCGGTGGTATCGAGCAACTGCTTGTTCTTCTGAATCAAGGACAAGAACAGTCGAGAGTTGTCGATCGCCACGGCGGCTTGGGTGCTGAGCGCAGACAGGATCGACTCGTCGTCACTGGTGAACTCTTGGCCGCACTTCTTGTTCAGGACCTGGATCACGCCGATCGTCCGGCCCAAGTGGTTCTTGAGCGGCGCGACCAGCATGCTCTTCGTACGGTAGCCGGTCAGCACGTCCCAATCGCGCTCGAACTGGGGATCGGTATAGGCATCCCTGATGCGAATCGATTTTCCGGTCTGCGCGACGATGCCCGGGATGCCATGGCCGAGCTTCATGCGGATCGACCGCACTTTGTCGCCCACCACGAGGCGGCTGACGAGCTCCTTCTTCCCCTCGTCCAACAAGTAAAGCGTGGCGCGGTCCGCCTCGACCAGCTCGGTCAGTTTGCTCAAGATCAGCTCGAGCAAGTCGTCGAGGTCGAAGGTCGTTCCGAGTGCAACGCCCACCTCACGCAGCGCCGCCGAAACTCGCCGTTCGTGGCGAAGCGCTTCGGTCGGATCCAAAGACACCCCGTCGGGGGCGGTTTGGATGGTTTCGCTCCCCGTGCTCACGGGACGATCGAACCACGAACCCTGGCCCAGATCCATAGACTCGTCCGCAACCCGGGCAGCCAGCCAAATGTCTTATCTCGGGAATATCTTCAGAACTTCGCTCAAATGCGCCGGACGGCGCCTCCAGCACGAGCAATTGCGCCGCAAAGCATCGAGAATTTGCCAGACTGTCGACCCGAGACGCGACGCTCTCGGCTACACTGTGCGAAACTCGGCTGGAGACCGTGCGCGGTCCTCGCGGCCGGGAGGAAGAAATGGCCTTGAAACAGCTTCAGTTGATGGTGCGTGGTCGCGTTCAAGGCGTTTACTTTCGCGCGTCGACGCAACGCGAAGCGAGGCGGCTCGGTCTGACAGGTTGGGTGAAGAATCGCGCTGACGGCTCGATCGAGATCGTGGCAGAGGGTGAAGAGGTCGCGATTCGCGAGCTCTATGGTTGGGCGCAAAAAGGGCCCGGCGCGGCGCGCGTTGATCGCGTCGACACACGCTGGCGCAGCTTCACTGGTGACTTCCCCGATTTTCGCATTACGGATTGAGCGCGCGGCGCGGCGTGGCCTGCCATGGGCGCTGACGGCGTCACTCGCTTTCGGTTACACGTGCATCCGCACTACGCCGAGCCACGCCGAGGGCGCGCCCAAGCTCAGCGAGCACTTGCCGGAATTGCCAGCAGTTCCCAGCCTGGAACTGGCTCGCCCCACGCCCGCAGATCTGGAAGAGCTGGACACGCGCCTCGGCAAGTTGTGCTCGACTGACGACGCAGAGCGCGACGCGGCACGCCGTGAAGTGTTGGAGGTGACTGCCAAAGCCGTTCCAGCCCTTCGCTTTCGCCTCGCCGCGACCGCCGAGAGCACCAAACACGACGAACTGAAGGAGCTACTGCTCAAGATCCGCAAGAAGGGGCGGGACGACGCGCGCGACGAGCAAGCGTCGGACGGCAAGCGCGGCAGAGTCAAGACACCCGACTACTTCGAGATGGCGGTCGAACACGCCGAGCCCAAGTCGAAGCTCTGGTGCAGCTTGGCTTCGGTGCTGGCCGAGAGCCGCATGCTCGCGCAGATAGGCACGGTAGAGGCCGTACGCGGCTTAATCGACGTGTACGTGCGTTACGGCGAATTCCTGCGCGTCGATACCCAGCTGCAGCTCGAGGCGCTGGGCGACCGCGCGGTGCCGGCGTTGATCGAAGCTCGCCGTCACCCGGCCGAAAAAATCGTCAAGTGGTCGGCACGCGAGCTCGATGCGCTGGGCAAGGCGATCCCGAGCGAAGCCGTACAAATGACCGATCTGCAAGTGTTGTCCGACGTGCTGCGGGCCTACGGCCGGGTGCGTGATCCGGATGCCGCGCGGATCGTGGTGTCGTTTTCCAACAGCGAGCGAGCGCAGGTGCGCGAGGCATCGCGCCAAGCTATCGCCATGCTCGGCGAGGTGGGTGCCTGGCAACTTCGCGACACTTACGAAACGGTGGTGGGCAAGAAGCCTCCTCGCGACTGGAACTGGGAGCGCACCGCGCGCGAACTGTTCGGCGAATTCGATCGCCTGCGTTCAGCGGAAGTCGCGAAACTGTTTGAAGCCGGCGCTGCGGCGCGCCAGCACGGAGATCTGGAAGGCATGCGCAAAGCCTTCGATCAGGTACTGACGCGCAGCCCGGACTACCCGAAGCGCGAAGAGCTCGCCAGCGCGTACCTCGACTATGCTCAGAAGACCTTGCTTAGCAGCCCAGCGAGTGCACTGGCAGCTCTCCGGCGCGTCGAACGACTCGGCAAGGGCAGTGAGTCGGAGAAGATCGCAACCAGCCTTCGACTCACCCTCGAGGCCGAAACGCTGGCTGACGCCGGCATCGCCGACCGCACGCTGCTGGTGCGTGCCCTGGAAGCGGATCCGAAGAACGCGCGCGCGCGCCAGGGCCTTTCGCGCTTCGAACATGGGGAAACCGAGCCGCCCAACTCTTCCCGCTACTACGGAGCGGGTGCGATTGGACTCGTGGCGCTAGGAGGGATTCTGGTCGTGCTGCTGCGAGGGAGAGGGGCGGAGGAGCGGGAAGAGAAGGGAGCATCGGGCGCGGCCACGGACACCGGCGGGCCCACGTTTCCGGCCACGGGGAAGAGTGAGGGCAAGACGCAGAATGCGGAGGCGCCGGCTACGGGCCAGGGAGAAACGCCGACTTCGCATGAGGGCGAGACGGGCTCGGGCTAGCGATCGCTACGAAGCGCGTCGATCGCCCCCTCCTCTCTTCGGCCCTTGGGCGCCCCCGCTGCAATTCGCGTGGCCACCTAGGCGACGTCGCACAGCCACGTACTCCGACTCCTCATCGACACTCATGTTCTCGTTCACGAGCGAAGACGAAAGTGAACACCGAACGCAGAAAAGCCCGCTTCGCTGGGGGCGAGGCGGGCTCTATTGCGTCGGACGCTCAGCAGATTCGAGCGAGTGAGGCCGGAGGGCGCCTCGACTCTTCCGGATCAACCGGCGGCTGCGGCTTTGGCGGCTTTTTTCGGCTTGGCAGCCTTTTCGCCGGCTTCTGCCTTGGCCTTCGGGGCCTTTTCGGCGTCCGACTTCGGAGCAGCAACTGCGCGCGGTTCGCCCTTGTCGACGAACTCGATCATGCTCATCGGCGCGTTGTCACCGCGGCGACGGCCGAGCTTGATGATGCGCGTGTAGCCACCGGGGCGGCTCTTGAAGCGCTTCGCCAGATCGACGAACACCTTCTCGATCAAATCCACCTTGGTGCTCTCGCCACCGGACTCCGTCACCTGGAAGCGGCGCAGGAAGCCGCCCACCTGCTGCTGCGCAGCCTGACGGCGTGCGCGGTCAGCGATGCTCAGCTCGGCGTGAGGCGTGTAAGCGACTGCACCTAGACGAATCGCCTTGGTGATCAGACGCTCAGCGACGCGCCGCAGCTCCTTGGCCTTGGCGTCGGTGGTTTCGATGCGTTCGTGCGCCACCAAGTTTGCAGTCAACGCGCGGAACATCGCGCGACGGTGACTCGTGTTGCGGCCGAATTGCCGCCCTGCTTTGCCGTGCCTCATAGAACTTACCTAAACCTGCTGAGCTGAACTTGCGAAAGCGTTTTGGGGTCGGGGCCCCAAAACCGGGGAGGGGCGCTGAATTACCCGCTTCGGGATCCCCGTCGGGGGCACTTCAGCGGGGAGGGGGCGGAGCCCCCGACGAGAGCGGAGCCCCCGACGAGAGCGGAGCCCCCGACTACTAGGAAGCCGACTGTTGCTGCTTCCAGCGGTCGACCATGGACGGCCAGTTGTCGAACTTCATGCCGAGGCCGAGGCCCATCGTCGAAAGGATCTCTTTGATCTCCTTCAGCGACTTGCGACCGAAGTTCTTGGTCTTGAGCATGTCTTGCTCGGTCTTCTGCACGAGCTCGCCGATCAACGTGATGTTGGCGTTCTGCAAGCAGTTCGCCGAGCGCACGGACAGCTCGAGCTCATCCACCGAACGAAACAGGTTCTCGTTCAGCGGCTCTTCGTCGCTGCCGGTGACCGCGTATGCGAGCTCTTCCGATTCCTCGAAGTTGATCCAGATCGAGAGCTGCTCTTTCAGGATCTTGGCGGCGAAGGCGACGGCATCCACCGGGCGCACTGCACCGTTGGTCCAGACCTCGAGCACCAGCTTGTCGTAATCAGTGACCTGGCCCACGCGCGCATTCTGCACGGTGTAGTTCACCTTGCGGATCGGGCTGAACAGGGCATCGATCGGGATGGTGCCGAGCGGCATGGTCGGGCTCTTGTTGCGCTCTGCCGAGACGTAGCCGCGGCCGCAGGCAACGGTAAGCTCGACCGAGAACGGACCCTTCTTGTCGAGCGTCGCGATCTGGTGGGTGGGATTCAAAACCGTGAGGCCATCGACCGTCTTGATGTCACCAGCGAGGATCGGCCCGGGGCCTTCTTTCTCGAGGCGAACGGTGAAGGTCTTGGGCGAATCCACCTTGAACACCACCTCTTTGAGATTGAGGATGATGTCCGTTACGTCTTCGACGACGTCCGGGATCGTGGTGAATTCGTGCAGCGCAGTCTCGAGCCGAACGGCGGTGATCGCAGCGCCCTGAAGCGAAGCGAGCAGCACGCGACGGAGCGAGTTGCCGATCGTGATGCCGAAACCCCGTTCGAGCGGCTCGCAGGTGAACTTGCCGTAGGACTCCGAATTGGACTCGGGATCGAGCGTGATCGCCTTCGGGCGGATCAAATCGCGCCAGTTCCGGCTCATCATTTGTGTAACCATTCGAGCTGCTCCTTTTTTTGGGGTTTCGCGCGACCGTCACGACCTGCAGAGGCTCCAACGCCCACTGTCAGGTCCGCGGTCTGCCCGCGTTCGCTAAGGTTCGGTGACCGAACCGTTGCTAGAATCCGTAACCAGAATCGCTTCGTTGGGGTCGGGTCCGCAAACTTGGCGATGGTACCCGCTGGATTCACTCCAGCGGGTTCGGGGAGAGCCCCGAGGACAGACGGCTCGAGCCCAGGGGCTCGGGCCGCGTCGTCTCAGCGAGAGTAATATTCGACGACGTACTGCTCACGAACCGACGGCTCGTTGAGTTCGTCGCGAACCGGCATCGACTTGAAAGTGCCGGAGAAATTGCCCTTGTCGACTTCGATCCAGCTCGGCCGCTGACGACCGTCGGCAGCGGTGAGCGCGGCCGCGATATAGCCAATCTTGCGGCTGGTCTCGCCAATCTCGATCTTGTCGTTCGGCTTGACGCGGAAGCTCGGGATGTTGACGCGCTTGCCATTCACGAGCACGTGATTGTGGCGAACGAGCTGACGCCCCTGAGCGCGGCTCGAGGCGAACCCGATGCGCAAGACCACGTTGTCCAAGCGGCGCTCGATCAGCCCGAGCATTTCTTCACCGGTGCGGCCCTTGAGGTGGGTCGCCTGCACATAATAGCCGGCAAACTGCATCTCGAGCAGACCGTAGATGCGGCGCATCTTCTGCTTCTCGCGCAGACGGAGGCCGTACTCGCTCAGCTTGATTCGGGCCTGGCCGTGTTGGCCTGGCGGGTAAGGACGACGGGTCACTGCGCACTTTTCAGTGAAGCAGCGCTCGCCCTTCAGATAGAGTTTTCCGCCTTCGCGACGGCACAACTTGCAAACAGCACCTAAATAACGCGCCATAATCTCTCCGTCACACGCGACGACGCTTGGGGGGCCGACAACCGTTGTGCGGGATCGGCGTAACGTC
>Ga0302321_100000633_pt1 | contig 30587 bp, 33 predicted proteins | sample Fen_T0_1_FD_202505 | JGI IMG/M metagenome (GOLD analysis project Ga0302321, IMG submission 202505) | Peat permafrost microbial communities from Stordalen Mire near Abisko, Sweden - Fen_T0_1 | ecosystem: Environmental > Terrestrial > Soil > Wetlands > Permafrost | place: Sweden: Abisko... | reverse complement strand
ACTTCAATTTTTTCATCAGGAGTATGTTCTGGTGGATCAACTGATTCAATTTGTCCTGTGAGTCCTTCTAATAAACCAATATTCTCCCATTTTCTTACGATTATTTCTTTTGTTGGTAATTCATTTGAAAACATAACAGGTGTTTTCATTAATGGAATATATGGAGAAAATACTAGATTTTTTTCTTGATCAGCTTCAACAGCAGCTTTAATAACTGCAAGTGGATCGTAAGTAGATTCTGGTTCTTTAGGTTGTTGAATTTCCTCAGGAACTTCTGGACTATTTTCTACTAATATTTCTAAATTTTCTTGTGTTTCCTCAGGAACTTCTGGAGTTTCATCAACAGGTAATTCTTCCTGTTTAAAAATTTCATTTTCGAATTTAAGTTCTGCTGGAATTGATTGCTTATTTTGATTAATATTTAATTTACCGTTTTTCTTTGCGCCCATGATATTTTATAAAATTTTATAATATTATTTATTGATAAATACTTGTTAAAATAAAAAAACCCGCTTTTTAGGCGGGTTTCAGTTTAAGTAGTTAGTTATTATGCTCCTACATCTGCAAATTTCATATTTCCACAATCATATATTCTAGGAATTTTTCTTTCAGACATAATTTGATGTTCAGTTTTACTTGCATCAAATCCCTGTTTAATTAGAATATCTTTTCTATATAAGAATCTATGTTTTCTCGTCTTATTTAAGACGTACCAATAATTAGGAACTGTATTATATTCTAATTTAAACCCTAGTTGATTATATAAATTACCGTTAGAATATCTTCTATTTGCAAAACTAATGACTTTAATGGGTTTATATGTATTTTTAAAATACGTATATAATTTACTTGCACCACCAATGACTTGTGTATTGAGTTTATTACAAAATCTTAACATTTCGTATTCCCCATCAATATTGATTTTATTTCCTAATACATTTCTTAATTTACCGAATGTCATGATTGACACTAATTCACTATTATAATATAAGCCTAATTTTATTGATGAATTAACATTCCCTTGAATATGATTATTTATAAGAAATTGCCTACATGTAAGTGAATCCATTTCTTTAATTATTGTTTTTCTTGCATAAATCTTATAATTAATTAAACCCAGCTTACTACTTAACATCGATTTTATTATGTCATACTTTTCAAGTAGTTCATCTTCATAAAATTGAAATAATTGTATGTTTTGTTCTTCACACATTTTTGTTTTAATTAGATGATAATCATTATTAAGATAATATTCGGAATGCCAATATAACCCATTTACCTCAACAGCTAAATTATGACTAGGTATATAGATATCTAATTCACCTTTGATGGTTTTTCTATCATTAGGTATATAATTAATGTTGTTTTCAGATAAGAACTTACATAATCTTATCTCAAATGTAGTTCTTGGTGAACCAATTGGTTGTATAGTCGTAGATAACTCAACATCATGATTTAGTCTATTTAATAATAATTTTCGATTAACTTCAAATTCGTGACCATCAGGATGTGTAATTTTTATTGAATCATCATTAAATTCTAGTATATTATAACCAATAATGTTCAATCTATTAATTAAATCATCATTTCTTTTTTCATTGAATTTTCTGAAATTATTTTTTAAAATTTCAGCACCTCTATTAACATACGTTTCTTTAGATTTTTCATTAGCCTTTAATCTAATTGAATCTACTTGAAATGTGCTTTCAACGCCATATTTTTTAATAACGCTTTCCTTAGCCTTATTAATTCTAAATTTTATGTTTTCGGGTTTAGCTTGCCAAATTTTTCTACATTCTTCTGAACAAAAATTTCTTTCACGTTTTTTTCTTTCAGAAAATGATTTATTACATTCTAAACAACATCTTATTTCATGAGACAATAAAATCTTGTTTAATCCAGCGCATTTATATGAACAAAAAATTTTATTTTCTTTTATTTTTGAAATAAATACTTTATTACATGATTTACAATGTTTCTCAATATAAAAGACACTATCTTTTAATGTTCTAGCATTTGATTTACATTCTTTTGAACAATACAGTTTTTCTTTTCCCTTTATAACTGTGAAATCATTACTACAGTAATTACACTTTAAATTAATTATTGTTGCCATGTTTGATGTTATTTATATTAATCCAACTAAATTAGATATGCAAATATAAATACTTTATTTTAATAAAAAAAGCCATTAAATTTAATTTAATGGCTTTTAATTTATGATATTAAATGTTATGCTCCTACATCTGCAAATGATGCACCTGTTGGGGTAACAGTAAATGTTATACCAATATATTCCACTGCACGTGTTGGCTTGATGAAGATTTCACCAAATAATTCATTTCTATCAATTGTTTCAGGGGTGTTAATTGTGTCATCCATTTTGATACGGAAATCATATAAACCTCTTTCTCTCTTAACAGTATCAAGTACCGGAGTAGCTTTTGATAGGAATTGGTCAATAGTTGTCTGGTCATTCTGTTCGAATACCAATCTAATTGCAATATTAGCAATAAGAACTTTAAGTTGAAGTAACAATCTACGTACATTTATTCTATCTAATGCAGTTTCTTTAACCTGTAATGTCTTTTGACCAAAGATAGCAGTTCCTGCATCAGCAAAATCAGCCATTGGATTGATTCTATTTGAATATAGAATATCACGAGCTTCTAAAGACAATTTGTATTTAGATTTTCTTGCATCAGTTACACCACGTTGTAAACCAGCAGGTGCGAACCAAGGAAAACTAGTGTTATCTGTAAATGCCATCGCTTTAACAACTTCACCTGTTGGTGGAATATAAACGTTAACATTATTTTGAGTATCACGTAATTGAATCCAAGGAAAATAAGTACATGCATAACTACTATCAATTCCAGAATTTACCATTAAATCAGCAACAGCTTGTGCAGCTAAAACATCGGCTTTACCACCGTCACCTACTGATGTTTGAACACTTACATCAGGTGCATCAATAACATATAATGTATCTGTTCTTTGAGTCTGAATCATGTTAATTGTATCAAGTACTAAGATGTTCTGATCTGACCAGTTTACACCTGGAGTAGCAAATACGTTAATAGTGACATTTTCTGGGTTAGCAAATGTATTAATAGCGGTTTCCCATGCTTGAAAATCATTTGTTGCAGGAATTAATTGATTTGCAACACCATCAAAAATTCCACCCTGACGATAAAGATCACCATATGAACGTCCATCTCTATTTACATTCCAACCATCAAAACCCCCACATGGTGCTACGGTAAATTTACGTGAAACTAATGTATAATATGGATTAAATGGATCCAATACATCTGAAATTCCTTCGAATGCACCAGCACCTACCTCAAATTGCCCAACATAAAGTTGACCATCATAATATGTTCCGGTTGCACCTGAATCCATATGGAAACCTTTGGTTTTAGTATAACCACTTGGGTTAGCAGTAGAGTTATTATAACCATCAAAATTAAAATAGTTTTGGTTAAAGCCATCGCTAACAACGCCTGGAGCATCATATGCACTAGCAGAATCGCCTAAATAAACTCTTGCAATTCTTTCGTTGGTATCGTATTTGGTTTTATAAAATACTTTTGGTGCTTTACCAGCATAATTTGAAGGGATACTACCATGTGTTGTTGCGCTTAAAGCGTAATCATTAAACCACATACCTTCGAAACCCGCAGGATAAGAATCTTGATGTTCTTCATCAGACATTTCAAGCATGACGTATTTACTTAAAATATCGTATTCACCGTCCCTTGTACCTATTTGTTGTGCAATATAATTGTTTGTACCTTTTATCATATTACATTTTGAATATGTCTCCAAAATATTTGGATTAGCATCTGTATCATAAAATGCACGTACTATAACATCAAAGGTCATTGTAACAGGATTAATGTTAATAATACTCATTTTAATTTCTTGATTAGCAGCATCACCATCAGAGATCGAAATAAATTTAAATAATCTACTGATCTTATTACCTTTAATTTGTGATACAACCCAAGGAGTTTCAGGAGTCTGGAATTTAACTTTATAGTCGTTATATAAACTTGTATTACATTCGATTAATGTAGTATTAATACCATATCCTAATCCTTCAGCATCAATTTTCTTGATTAACTGTGGATATGTTGCTTGAACCCAAATTTTAGTTTTTTTGTCTTTAGGAAAATTACCTAATACATTTGGAATAAAACTTGAGGCATCAGGATTCATAGAAACTGTATATAATTGAGTATTACCGCTTACATTTAATGAAGGTGTTGAACCTGTATTAGTTGCCTGTAAAGTAAATTGGCCAAATAAATCACCAGTTTTAATTTTAGTGGTATTTCCAATAATTTCTAATTTTTTAGTATCCCAAACGGTTGTGGTGGGTGCATTAACGTGATCAACCACATAACCTCTACTTCTAATTACACCTAATACCATATTTTCATATGCAGCGTATGATGTACCACTTAATTGTGTCATATGTACATTTACTGTACCACCAGTTAAATTTACAGTAGTAGCAGTAAATGAATATGAATAACCATTGAAATGTGTAGAAGGATATGCTGCTTTAGTAAAACCACTAAATGATACACCAGTTTGTCCTGTTTGATAAATTGTAACACCTAAATAAGTGTTTCCCACATAAGGTATAGAACCTAATGCTGTTGTTGTACCAGTAGTTATTGTAGATGGATCAATACCTGCACTTAATGTTATTGCCCATGCTTCACCAGCGTCATATCCACTTAAACCTAATACACGGGTAACCCACATTTGATTAGATTCATTTAAATATGCATTAGCAGTATATGGTAATTGATATTGTAGTTGTCCATTGGGAAATCTTTGAACGCTTTGTGGACCAAAACGGTTTGCAAATTGTGTTTGGTCTTGTATAAACACAGGTTCGAAAGCTGGACCTTTAGTGGTCTCACCTACAACGCCTAATGTCGTGATACCAACATTACGAGTTACGAAGGTTAGGTCTCTTTCACGGAATTTTATACCGGGTGATGTGAATACGAATTCTGCCATAATTATTAATTATTAATGTTTTTGTTATTATTTTCGATTTATAAGCGTTAATTGCTTTTCAAATAAATACTAAAAAATAATCGAAAAGGTGATTTAACTTATTTTTTATAACCCTGCTATTCTTGGTTATAATAGAAGATTTTAACGTTTTTAACTTTTTTTAAATCATATTTTAGGAAATTTTGACTTTTTAAATCCAAATTTTTCTGAATTTCTAAAAATTTATTTTCATATTTAATTCAAATTAGTTTTTTATTTGGAGATAAAGTATTTATATTTGTATAAATTTTTTTAATATGAAAGATAAATTACTTAAAATTGTTACTTTAAACGGTAAAATTGAAAATAGAAGATTAACTAAATCGTTTTTTAAAAAAAATCATTATGAATTTTATTTGGAAATAATTGAAAAATATTCTAAACTGAATATTGATTTTAATATTATGTTATATCTTATTCTTAATAATATTTCCGAATTACCAACTTGTTTAATTTGTGGTAAACCAGTTCGATTTAAAAAAATTAGTCAGGGATTTTCAAAATATTGTTCAATGCAATGTATTGGTGCTGATAAAACGATTCAGTTAAAACGAGAAAAGACTTCAATTAAAAACATCGGAGTTAAATATACTCTACAATCTGACGAGATGAGGAAAAAAATAAAACAAACTAATTTAGAAAGATATGGCAGTGAATTTGCACAAAAATCAGATGTAGTCAAGGAAAAAACTATTAAGACCAACATTAAAAAATATGGTGTTGAACATCATCTTAAATTAGAATCTCAGCTAAAAAAACAAAAAGAAACTAATTTCAAAAGATATGGTGTTGAAAATGTAAACCAAAATATCGAAATAATAAATCGAGGTAAACAAACAAAACTAGATAGATATGGTGATAAGAATTACGTGAATATTAATAAACGTAATACCACAATCAAAGAAAAATATGGTGTTGATCATATATTTCAATTACAAGGAATTAAAAATAAAATTGTTGAAACCAATCAAAATAAGTATGGGTTTAAATCATATTCAATGACCGATGATTTTATTCTTAAAGTAAAAAACACTAAGAGAAATAAGTTTGATGATGAAAATTATAATAATAGGGATGCTGCAAAAATAACCTCTATTAATAAATATGGTGTTGATAATCCATCTAAATCAATTCAGGTTATTAATAAAATTCATGAATCTGTTAATAATAATTTCAAGGAAAAATATTCGAAACTATTATCTATTGAGCCAGATGATGTCATAATTAATGGTGTATTTGTAGATATTAACAATTATTGTGATATTCACAAAACCTTTGAAATTTCAAAATCGTTATTATATTCAAGATTAATATATCATAATCATGAAAATATTTGTGTTAAATGTAACCCAATTGCTGAAAATTCATCAATACTTGAATCGGAACTTAAAAACTATATTAAATCCTTAAATTTGAATTTAAATGAAAATAATACGAGTTTATTGCATAATAATCAAGAAATTGATGTTTATTTACCTGATTATAAATTAGGTATTGAATTTAATGGTTTATATTGGCATTCGGAATTATTTAAGGATAAAAACTATCATCTCAATAAAACAATTGAATGTGAAAAACAAGGTATTCAGTTACTTCACGTCTTTGAGGATGAATGGTTGTATAAAAAAGAAATTGTTAAATCAATAATTAATAATAAATTAGGAATAATTAATGAAAAAATATATGCTAGAAAATGTCTAATCAGAGAAATAACTTCAAATGAATCTGAAGATTTTTTAAATAAAAATCATATACAGGGTAATGTTAACTCGAAAATTAAACTAGGTTTATATTATGGTGATGAATTGGTATCTGTTATGACATTTGAAATTGCAAGAAAAAATTTAGGTAATGTTGATTATGATATTGACTATTATAACCTTAATCGATTTTGTAATAAAATCAATACAAATATTATTGGTGGCGCAAGTAAACTCCTTAGTTATTTCATAAAGACTTATCACCCTAAATCAATTATAAGTTATGCTAATAGACGATATAGTCAAGGTAGTTTATATGAGAAATTGGGGTTTACAAAAATTAATGTTAATCAACCAACATATTTTTATATTAATAAAAATAAAAAAAATAGATATCATCGTTTTACTTATAGAAAAGAAGTGATGATTAAATTGGGTTGGTATGATGAAAGTAAAACCCATGATGAAATGTATTATCAACATGATTTATTTAAAATTTATGATTGTGGAAGTATTAAGTATAGATTGGATTTTAATATAAATGAATAATTTATAGTTAATTTAAAAATATTTTCAATTTTCTGTAACATTTTTTTAAGGTCATCGTATAATCGGTATAAAACAATTAATTCGAGTATTAACTTAAAAACACATAAAATGAAAAATTTATCTTATTTAGTTGTTCTGATGTTCTCAGTGGTTTTAATGTCTACCACAAGTTGTAGTAAAAAAGACGAAGTTGTTGCTCCGGTAACACCAGTTGATAATAGCATGATTACCTTAACTGAATTACAAGGTGTTTGGAATTTTCACTCTTTTCAAGTCTCAGCAACCAGCACTGAATTACTAACACATAAAGATGTTATGGCTGTTAGTGGTTTGGTTGGTAAAGATAATGTGATGATTAGTTTAAATTTTACCAGTATTTCAGGTTATAGTAATTGGGTTGTTATTACTGATCCATATGCACAAACACAAGTTTCTAATATTAGTGGTGCTTATATTCTTAAAAATAATGTAATTACTGTTAATAATTCATGTACACTTAAAGTAATTAATTATAATACAACAACCAAAACGTTGAAATTACAATTGTTTACGTCAAGAAATAATAGTGGTGATCCTATTGGAGGATTCTACAACGTAATAAAACAATAAACGTCACATAATAAAAACCCGTTAGAACCAAATCTAACGGGTTTTTATTTTTTATAATAAACCTAATGAAATCAAAAACTTAATGCAGTCCGATTCAGCAAATCCTTTATAAAAATACGTATTAGAGTCTTTCGGATTAGTTGGAACTGCATTTATTCTGCCTCCTTGATATGGTGTAGGGTTTGAAAAACCATTTCGATAATTTGGTAGTGTTGTGGGTAATATAAATCCTTTTGGCTGAGTATTAAATTTATTAATATCTAATGGACTTACTTCAATAAAATCCGTATAGTGTATATCTGAACGTGCAAATCTTTTAGTATCAACATCAGTTGCAGCGATTAATTGGGTATTAGGATTTGTATAATAAATTAATGTTTCAGGATTTTGACTTCCATCAGCTTGATTAATATAAAAATCTTGATTATAATGTGATGTTGATAAAATACCTCTTCCGTAGATAAAATCTGGTGTAAATCCTTGTGGTGGACCACCAAAATAAGTTCGGACTTGTGGAAAATAAAGTGTAAAATTCAGCCAGTTTGCCCCGAAGAATTTAGTCGTACCTGTACCTTCTGGAGTTATTATATTTGCAGGTAATTCACCATCAATACCAGTGGTTTCAATTAAACCTACGTTTGAAATCTTATTATCTTTAGATGTTGTATCACCATGAAGAGGATTGGTTGTTGAATTAATACTATCTTCAGATAAGAACCCGTTGTTTAACACAAGGGGGAATGTATCGTTTTGACCAGAACCATATTCACGGTTAAATACAATTGGATTGAATTTTGCAACACTATAGATTTTACCGCCATTAAATGTCATATTTTCTTTTCTCCATGCATCGGTATCTGGAGTATCACTGCCATCTGGATTTATACCAAATGAATGTCCGACATTTGCTGTTTGAGGAATTTTAAACCTGTATCTAATGGCTTTTATTGTTGTTTTATAATTATCACCTAATACCGATGTAGAATCTAGTGGAAGAGTATCATTACTGATTTCAAATGTCATAAATCCTCTAAATTGATTATAAACACCACCATTATAACTTTCTGGAACTGTGATTTCTACACCAAATTCATTTGTAATTACTTTATTGCGATTACATTTTATAAGATAAACAAAATCGCCATTACTAGTGTATTTAGTGTATTCACTTTTATCCAAGACTAACATTTTTGCTGGATCAACACCTGCATTAATTTGAGCGTCTGTAATTGATGGAGGATAATAATATATTTTTTCTGTTACGACACCATTTCTTTTTGAGGCTATACTAATTAATTCATTTGTTGGCGTGTTAACATCATTATTTAATAAATACAGTTCATCAACTTGTGCACTACTATAATGTTGGTCAATAACCCCGCCACCAGCACCCCAAGCCGATGTTTGACCATCAGTAAATGCACTACCAAATAAAATAAATGTAGTAATAAGTTGTGCACGCATTCTAAAATCCTGTCGTGTTATACCAATTGTAAAAGTTGTACTATCGCCCCAAAAAGGAATAATATTAACAGTAATTTCTTGTGTTTCAATATTTGGAAGATCATTTAAATCATTACTTGGTTTAATTTCGGTATTATTATTAGTAAAAAAGTTCGGAGAATAACCTAAATTAGTTACCATAGCAGCAGGAGTCATACTATATTTACCGATATCAGTAATATCCACACTCATATGAACTGTTTGTGTACCAACTGGTACTCCAAAGATCATATAATCACCACTACCATTAGTTAAGGCTGTGTATTTATAATATTTTTTGTAAACATTTAAAAATGCTTGATTGGTAACAATTTCAGGCTTAATTGGAAAACTTCCAAATGGTTGTTTTGGTTTGTATAAACCAGTATTTTGCTCATATGAACTCACACGTGGGAGTAAGTTATAACGTTTACCCTGTGCATTTTTATCTCTAGGGGTTTTATATGGATAGATACTTGCAATTTCACCAATATCTGCATCATCATCTGTTAATGGAATAAAAATACTAATTTTAGCATTTGGAATACCCACACCACCATTAGCATTCACTCTACCAACAAGCACACCATAATCCGAATTAAAATTTTGATATGCATCTTTGGTACTAATTTCCATACTCATGAACTCAATTGTATTAACTTCTTGTTCAAGTTGAGTTATGATGTATTTATCTGTTAAAGTTGTTCCGGTATTTAAGTAAATGCGCTGAGATTTATTCATTGTATTATTAAATTTTATAATAAATACTATTAACTGTTTTTTAATGCAGACTATTTATGTTATATGGGAGAAACAACGGAAATATTACTTAATAGTTACCAGAATGTTCATTCGGTTAATGTTGATATGTATCAGAAAATTGAACTATCTAATAAACCCGCATTAATTATTGAATATGATATAGAGAACATCTTGAGTGCCACTGAAGTATTTGATGCAGAGCGTGAAGCTAATGATGTTTATCGTATTTATGGTAGAATTGAATATCTATCATTATTAAATGGTTTAAGAAATGATTATGAATATCTGGAAGATTTCTTTCTTCCACAACCAAGTGGAAATTCAAAGAATATCTTCAATAGTTTTAAGTTCTATTTACTTAAAGCTGGCAGTGGATATACTCAAATAATAAGTGGTACATCTATTTTTTACGTTAGAAAATTTGAAGTAATCGCAACGCCTAATCAAATTGAAATTTATAATGCTGGTTATACTAATAACTTATATGGTGATCAAATATATGCATTTAATTTTAATGTTGATTTTCATGTTGGAACATATGTGGATGATTTTGGATTTCCAGCGACTGAATTATTTTTATATCCTTTATATCAACCAAAATTAAACGGTAATGGAACACCCGAAGCTATGTCTGGTACTTCATGGAATCCTGTCAATGGCTCAATAACTCAGGTTCCTTTTACTCCAACTAATCTTAACATTGGTGATAGTGTTTATGGTGATTTAATTGAATATGCTAAAACCATTTTTTTTCAAAATGAATTAATGTCTCAGGAATACTATATAACAACACCATATACTAATTCAAATAATGATAATTTAAGATTAAAATGGAAATATAATCCATTTATTCCATTCAGATTAAAGTATTTTAATGATAGTATTAATCGTGCAAATACCGGAACGACCACATATGAACAACAAATCTCAATCCCGTATTATGCAACATCGTTAGGTAATGGAAATTATGTATGGAAAGACATTTTACCTCAAGGATTTACTGACCCAATAACTAATTTAGGTGTGGATTATCCATTTGTTAATCATAGAAGATATTTGTTTTCAACAACAATTATTGATGTTTCACCAGACTTAAATGACTCTGAAACCTCAAGTGTTTTTGCAGAAATAAAATTTGGCGCACCAACAATATTAAATACGAGTCCATTAACTGATTTAAATAATATAGCAAAACCATGTCAATAATTAAGGAACAAATTAAATTTATTGGTACTGATATGTTTTTGAACTTCGGTTTAACATCATCAGACTCATTTTTGGGTTTTCAACAAGAAATTGATAATTTAACTTCGGTAGTTTCTGTTGATTTAATTAATCCTGCTATTGATTTAGAAGAACGTAAGTTCAGATATAGTGGAAGCACCGATCTATTACTACAATTTCAATTTTATAATATTCACACTAGTCAATACACACCATTTTTTACTGCTGCAGGTTTTAGTACTGAAGATATTGATGGAAACTCAACAAGTAAGTTAAATAGTTTTTTTATTGCTGATTTTTATAATTCATATGATATTAACACCCAAGTTAAAATATTTAGAACATATTTAACTAAATTAGGCTACACGCCATATTATACAATTGGTCCTAATACAAGTAATCAGTTATATAGTTGGTATATTCCTGTGGATTATATTAATAGTCAAACAGGTACTACTGTTACTGGATATACTAGATTTATGTTTTATAATGCAATAAGTGGTATAACTACATTATTTTATAATAATGATAATGTGGCCTTAACAACACCAGAAAAAATGTATTTTAAGTCAGTATTGGATTTAAAAAACAAAACTTGGAGAATAATTACACCTTCATTTCCAATTGCACTAGGAAAAGAATTAATTGGTAGTCTACAATATACTAAAAAGGTTAATGATACTGTGATTAATTTCAATAATGAAGTACAAAATTATCCAGTTGGTAGTAAATTTAACTACCTAACTGGAACATATTCTAATCTTTAATTACCAATCGTAATATTGAAATTTGGTTGTCTCATTGTTTTAACTATTTCAAATTCTTTTTCGTCTTGAATAAAACCTAAGACTTTTAAGGCGTATTTTGATACGAAAAATCTATCTCCGTCAACATTTTCAATCGGATTGGCTTCTGCAAAACCTTCGAATAATAATGGCATTGGTGAACCTTTACAAAATACGTAATCCTGTCGTGATGGAAAATTCTTTAATACTTGTTCATCATATTGATTTACATCTACACGATATTTAGTGAAAAGCGTTACTTCAAACGTTAAATCGACATTTATTGGTTCGGGCATTTTAAACATTAATGAAATTACTTCCCCAGCATCCATGATTGGAACATTCATGTATCTAAATTTACGTGGTTGTGGAATTCTGTATTTTGTACCTAAACGTGTACCTGGCTGTTTATCAATGCGTCTAACCGTAATATATGGTGTGGGCACGTTATTATCGTTATCAACAAATTTCCATGTTTTCGAGAATTCACCCCAGCGATCATTATCAAGATAAAATGTTGGTACAATATTATTATCAATAACAGCTTGCATACTTCCGGTATTAACATAATCAAATACAACCGCATCAATATCTTCAAGTAAAATTGTACGAGGTAGATATTTGGTTTTATGATCTGTAGCAAGCATTAATTCGGTAATTCGATCCAATCCGTATTTAAGATATTCATTTCCGGGTTTAGGTGGATTGGTATCAATACTATATTTTATTTTCTTTGGTAATGACATTATTTTAAATGTTTTCTATAAATACTTGCATTTTACATATGATTTTATTAATATTGTAAGTATTGCTGTAAAGCAAATAACATACAATTTTTATGAATAAGAAAATTAAAACAAAAATGATTAATGTTAGATTGGATTCGATATTAACGGAAAAATTTAAAAATCATTGTAAAAAAAATGGATACTCAATATCTAAAAGAATTAGAATTTTACTTGAAAACGATATCAATTATGAATAACATTTTTTTTGATGATAATAAAAATTGTAAGAATGAATATTATTATATTAAAAATAATAATAAATTACATAATGAAATAATTCTTTTTAATATAAATTTTAATAATATTACGTGGGCATGTAAGGTATATAACTACATTAATAATATTACTAATCATCCTAATTGTCCTGAGTGTAAAAATTATTTAAAATTTAATACATTTAAATTGGGATATAAAAAATACTGCTCAAAGAAATGTGCTTGTAATTCAATAGAATTCAAAAATAAACGAGATGAAACAATTTTAAATAAGTACGGTGTAAAAAATATATCTCAATCAAATGAGATTAAGAAGAAAAAGGAAAAAACATTATTAAATAATTACGGAGTTTCGCACCCACTTAAATCAAATCTTATAAAAGAACGAATAATTAAATCAAATCTCAAAAATTTTGGTGTTGCTAATGTTTCGCAATCAGATAAAATAAAAAAAATAAAAAAAGAAACAGCTTTAAAAAATTATGGGGTTGAACATAATTTTATCTCAACCGAAATAAAAAATAAAATTAAAACAACTATTCAAAATAAATATGGGGTGGATCATTATGTTCAATCATCTGAATGTAAGAAACATATTAATAACGCTATGTTAAATAAAAGAATATTATTTTGGTCAAATCAATTAAAAGTTAAGTTATCAGATGTTAATATTTCCGGCAATTCATTTACAATTAATAATTATTGTAAATTACATAATAAATTTGAAATTAATCGTTACCTATTATATAATAGGCATATTGTTGGACACATTGAAAATATTTGTACTAAATGTAATCCTGTTTCAGAAAATTCATCAATTAAAGAGAATGAAGTTCGAGATTTTATTACTAATGAGTTAAAATTAAATATTATAAATAATAATCGTAAAATATTAAATGGTCAGGAATTAGATATTTATATACCTGGCCATAATTTAGCAATTGAATTTAATGGTTTGTATTGGCATTCAGATTTATTTGTTAATAATAATTATCATCTAAATAAAACCACTGAGTGCGATCAACGGGGCATACAGCTCCTACATGTCTTTGAAGATGAGTGGCTTAATAAAAAAGAGGTGGTTAAATCAATTATTAAAAGCAAGTTAGGACTTGTCGATAATAAAATCTATGCTAGAAAGACTGTAATTAAAGAAATTGATTCCTTAACCTGTCAGAACTTCTTAGATAATAATCATATACAAGGCCAAGTTAATAGTAAAATTAGAATTGGATTGTTTTATGATAATGAATTACAAAGTGTTATGACTTTTGGTAAAAAGAGACTGGCTATGGGTAATAAAACCAGTATTGATGGTGAATACGAGATGCTGAGGTTTTGTAATAGGCTTAATACTCAAGTCATTGGTGGTGCAAGTAAATTACTTAGTTATTTTGTTGGGACATATCAACCTAAATCCGTGCTAACATTTGCTGATAGACGTTATAGTCAAGGTAATATGTATAAACAACTAGGCTTTAATTATTTAGGTAATACCAAGCCTAATTATTGGTATTTTAAACCCTCTGAAATGGTAAGATATTATAGGTTCGGTTTCAGAAAGGATGTACTAGTTAAAGCTGGATTCGATAATAATAAGACCGAGCATGAAATCCAAACTGAAAGAGGATATTTGAGAATTTATGATTGTGGAAACATGAAATTTGAATTAATACTTTGATTTTAATTATTAATTGACTATATTTGCCTACTAAAACCGAATTAATGTTAGTCGAACGTAAAGAAGTACTTAATGAAGACCAAAGCATTGGTTATATTGAATCCGTTTTTAATTCAGGTAATGTATTAAAAACCACTTATTTTCCAGCTATGCATAGACTCTACATAGCATTTAGTAGAGGTCACACGTATTCTTATAGTAATATCGAACCTGATTTTTATCAGGAATTTGAAGAAGCTGATTCCCAAGGAAAGTTTTTCTATGTAAAAATAAGTAATAATCGTAAATATCCAGCTCGTAAAGAATTTACATTATATCCTAATGAGGTTAAAGGTATTAAACAGATTGTTGAGGATAAAAAAATAATTGATGAAGATGGAGACGAATAAAAGTCCATTAATTGGATATAATTCATTGAATAATGAATGTTCTGGTAGCCATAATGTTGCTTTTGGAGATAAAAATACCACATATGGACTCAATGCTATGAATGATTTAACTATTGGTAGTAATAGTGGTCCTTTTGGATTAGGATGTATTGAACCCGACATAATTAAAATTAACGATAATAAAGGTGCTGAAATTATTAAAATAAATCAGGAAGGTTTTTTCTATAAGGGTAAACTTATTGCTGAAGATCATGATATTTATTTATCGTTTAAAGAATTTCTCGGTAATACCAATCTTGCACTTAAGCCAGTTAAGTTAAACGCTATTGAAGAATACCAAAATCTTGTTGAGTTGTTGAAACAAGCATTGAAATTCTATGGGAATAATGTTAATTACCATAAAACTTCACCAGACGACAACACTGTTTTGATTCAAAAGGATCATGGTTATCAAGCACGTTTTGCTTTAGATAAGATTGATGAAGCACAGAAGTCATCAGAAAAAACATTAGCTGATTATGAAGCCGAATTGAAAGATTTTGAAAGCGGTGAAACTTATAAAAAAATGAAATCAATTAGTGATATTTTAAATAACAACAGAAATGATAGTAACATTTGATGATTATCAAGTAAGAGCAGTTGAAACCAGATTTTCTTTGGAGAGATTTCAAGAATTACATCCTGACACACCTGAAGACGTATTACAATTATTAGCAGTGGCTTATGATGGTCTGGGTCTGGGAGAAGCTGGCGAAGTTCAGGGAAAAATAAAAAAAATCATCAGGGACGATGCAGGACAGATAACCGATGAGCATCGTAAAGAAATTGGTAAAGAACTTGGTGATATTTTATTCTATGTAGCATCGATGTGTGATAACTTAAATTTATCAATGCGTGAAGTTGCCGAAGGAAACATCATGAAAATTTACTCACGCAGAGACAGGGGGACTTTACGTGGAAGTGGAGATAATCGATGAAATTAGTAGTGATTATTGAATTTTTAATACAAAAAGAAAGTAAAATATATGAAAATTTTAATTAAATATCATAACCCAATTTGTAAATTAGAAGAATATGGAAATTGGATTGACTTAAAATCTGCTGAAGATGTAGATATTGAATTATTAAGTACTAAATTAATTTCATTAGGTGTTTCAATGAGATTACCTAAATATTTTCAAGCAAATATTGTACCTAGAAGTAGTACATTCAATAAATTTGGTTTAATTCAAGCAAATCATTATGGCGTTGTTGATGGTCCAGATAATAAATCAAATGGTTATTCGGGTAATGATGATATTTGGAAATTTAATGCAATTGCATTTAAAAAAACAAAAATATCTATGGGCGATAGAATTTGTCAATTTGAAATTAAACCAACAATGAGAGCACCTTGGTATGTTAAAGTAAAGTGGCTATTTAATAATAAAATAACATTCATTGAAGTTGATGATTTAAAGTCAGTGAATAGAGGTGGTTTTGGAACAACAAATTAATATAACGATTTAATTAAAAACATAAATGAATTTAAAACAAATATAAAATGATTAAAGCTGATTCATATTACTTAGAAAATTTAAATGAGATAATGAATAATGGTTATTTGGATGAAAATCCTAGACCTAAATATTCTGATGGAACACCCGCATTTACAAAATTTATTACACAAGTTTATGAAAAATATAATATTGAAAATAATGAATTTCCAATAACAACATTAAGAAATACTGCAATTAAAACAGGTATAAAGGAAATGTTATGGATATTTCAAAAACAAAATAGTTCTTTAATTTCTGCAAGAGAATTAGGAATTAATTGGTGGGAGGAATGGAATATTGGTGATGAATCAATTGGTTGTAGATATGGTGAAACAGTTAGAAAATATGATATGGTTAACAAACTACTTGCTAATATCAAGAAAGACCCATTTGGTAGAAGGCATATTATTAATTTATATCAAGAACATGATTTAAATGAAACTAAAGGTTTATATCCATGTGCATACGAAACCATATGGTCAGTTAGAAAAGTGAATAATGAATTATTACTTGATTTAACTATGATTCAACGTAGTAATGATTATATAATGGCTGGATATATAAATAAGATTCAATATGTTGCATTGCAAATGATGTTTGCATCACATCTTGGTTATAAGGTTGGAAATTTTTGTCATTTTGTACAAAATCTACATATTTATGATAGACACTTCAATGCTGTTAATGAAATCTTATCTAAAAATACTTTAGATGTTCAACCAATATTAAAATTAAAATCAGATAAAAATTTTTATGATTTTACTATTGATGATTTTGAAATATCTGGAGTTAATGATATAACTAAACTTAGTTCTAAATTAGAAATAGCAATATAATCATGAATGAATTTCGTATAGGCGGGGTATCGGGGTATTGCCCCGTCTGTTTAAATAGTAAAAATAATTGTAATTGTTATCAAAAATTAAGTAAAATATTTAGTAAAATGGAAAATTATTTTATAATCAGTAATAGTGATGGTGATACTAATATTGAATGTGTTAATAGAGAAGAGTTATTGAAACGTATTAATGAAAATTACTACGGTGAAGTAGACTATCTTGGAAATATACCAGATAATACCGATACTAATTATTGGGGTAATGGCGTTGTAATCATTAAAGGTGATATTGTAACACCAAATCCTGAAGAAATTGTAACTAAATACAACATTAAATGATTCTGAATGACCATATTATACGTAATTATATTAATACTGCTAATCGTAGTTCTTTTACTTGCACTGGCATTATATTACTTTTCACGAAAAAGCACATATATCTCAGATAAAGAGAAGGAATTTATTATTTTCGTTATTGATATTTTTACGCAGTATGGCGATGATCTGGGAATTCAAACTAAGATTCAACATAAAAAGTTGACCGAGGAATTAGAAAAAATAAAGAAGAAACACTTAAATATAATAAAATGAGATTTTTAAAAAAGTTTTGGTATCACTATAGATACGGTATTAATTGGTTAATTGTTTTTATAATTGGAGTTGTATGTAACTTATGTGTTTTCCTTGATGGAGATATTTTATTAAGATTTATTACAATAAATTCTGGTTTAATACTGTTAACGATATTGGTTGCGATTCAATCAATGTATAATGAACATTTTAGAAAGAAAAGGGAAAATATTTGACTTAATTAAAATGAAAAAGAGGACTCTAAGTCCTCTTTTTCATTTTCTACAGATTAAGGTTTTTCGTTAAGAACAGATTCTGCGTCTAACCATGCTAATTGTGCTATAACACTTGCATCAGTTGGTGTAACACCTGCAACATAACCAATTCTTGCCCATAATCTATAGCTGTCTTGTGTTAATGTAATTGCCATTTTTCGTTTAGTTTTAAAATAATATTATTTACATATAAATACTATGTAATTCTTAAAAGCAAAATATCATTTAAGGTTTTTCATTAATAACAGATTCTGCGTCTAACCATGCTAATTGTCTTACAACACTTTGATCGGTTGGTGTAACACTTGGTATATAACCAATTTTTGCCCATAAATCATATTGATCTTGAGTTATATTAACAACTAATCCTGTTGAAAAATTAACCTGATTACCATAAGTTGTTCCACTTGATGTTGTTGCATATGCTTTAACAAAATATGTGTTATTTGCTTGTAATCCAGTTAATGAACTTGAAAACGAACCAGTTCCAGAGCCATTAGTTGTTTTATTGTCTAATGTTGTTGGATTTGGTAAAAGACTCCATACAACACCACGTGCTGTAACTGTTATTCCTGAAGTTGCTGTTATTCTACCACCACCCGTTGCAGATATTGCTGTTATTGAGGTTATTCCTGATGTAATTACTGTTAGTGCCATAAATTAAAGTTTAATTTTCTATCGTTATTTTTTAATATAAATACTTTAGTTATTTAAAATTACCCTTTGTTTCACTTAAGAAAGGAACAACATCTTCTTTTACGGGAATACCAGTTATAGCTTTCCAATATGTTTTGAACCCACCAACTGTTTTCTTTGTTTCATCAGTAACATTATTAGCACTTTCGACTTCATAATATCTATTTTTTGTACCACTCATGTTATATTGTATAATGTCTCCACGATCAATTTCAACTTGCTTTTCTTCAAGTTCAGCTAAATAAACTCCAAAGTGAATACTACCAGTGTCATCACGTGTAATACCTCCCGAACCTGAACCATAATATTCTTGCTTTCCATCGTCAACATTTACCATTACCGATAATTTAACGGGTGGCATGAACTTTTTATCTTTAGTTTTTGCTTGTCCATATAAACTATGTACTACGGTTTGATTAACATTGATTTTATGTAAGATTATTGATTGAACATTATCAGATTTCAAATAATTTCTACCATACATAATATCTAAATCGAAAGAATTTTCAGTCATAAATAAACCATATCTATCGTTTTCTAAATCAAATATTTGTTGTTTCTTTTTCATATTGTGGTCTCATTAAAAACATTATATTGCAATGACGGGGAACATAATCGGCTGATAGCCACGTTCTTTATTAACGTTTTCAGCGATATCGGCACGGATTTTAACCATGTTTTCTTGACTCAAATATGTAAGCTGATCCATAAGTTCTTTTGTAGTATCTTCTTTTAATTTCTGACCCTCATCGAGTAGATGTCGATAATCCATAGTCAATTGTTTATCGGTTACACCAAGTTCACCTGTGTAGAAACCTCTAATTCCACCGATTACCATTTTAACTTTAGCAATAAGAAGATTTCTAATTTGTTGATGAGCAACATCATTCATTTTTGTCCACTCCAAAATTTTTGTTGGTGGATCGGATGGTAATTTGATAATATCATTATTTGCCTCTAAACATTTATCCCTTCCGGTGGTACTGGTATCATAATACCAATACCAAACTTTTCTTCCTTCGTAATGTTTTCCCCATGTACCTGCAATTTCATTACGATCCCCCGGAATTGGATATAAATGTAATACCTTTTCACCTGAAGCCAATCCGGTAATACGATAAGTTAAAATAGATTGCATTACTCTTTGTTTCATTCGACTATCTTGTGCTGCTAATAGTGTTGAAAACGTTGGTTGAACATACATTGCAGGACGACCTTGATATGACCATCCCATCATTCCTGGTGACCATAATCCCATACCTGATTGATCAACTCCACCAACACCATAACCATTTTCTGGGGGGGTTTCCCATAAAACCTCATTTACTTCACGTCCGGCAGGAATTATATAATGTTGGGTATGTGCTGAACATACAATATAATCTTGTTTTAATTCCCACCCATCTGCAGCAGGAGCATTTGTTCCCAAACCAACTTGTTTTGAATAGGCATAGGTAAATGACTCCATATAATGATTGGATTTATTTGTAAATGCAGATAGAAAATCACCAGTCTCTTTATTCATTCCATCTAGTGAAACCCATTGTTGTTGAATCAACCAATTATTAACTAGGGCCGAATAATCTTCAACCACCATTTCTAAGTATGAAATCATCATCTCATCAAGGATTTCAAAAGGTCTTAGTGGATATCCTAATTCATGTTTCACTTTAAGAAACAAACTATTTCTTTCAACTGTTGTAATTAATGCCATAATTGTTTATATTTGTATCTTTACAATAAATACTTAAATTGTATCATTATGCAAATAAATTATGAAATTGCTTTAAACGAAGATGGAAGACCATGTATCGTATTCCCTGTTGATTATCTTGAAACGACTGAGGCTAAATTTTTCATATTGGAACTCAGTAGATTTATAATCTCCAATTCATTTCAACGTGTAACAGCAAAATATGAAATTGGTGAGGATGATAAGAAAAAGGTGGCTGATTGCGTTGCTGTTATTGGACAACTTTCCGATGATGTTGCCAGAATTCTAGTGAAAAAAAATCAAGAAAATCTTGATAATGACGAATTAATTAAGAATTAAATCCATGAATTTTAAACCAACACCTGAACAAGAAAGAATTTTCATGTTCATTAATAAACGTCAAGAGAATATTTTAATTAAAGCATTTGCTGGATGTGGTAAATCAAGTACCATCATTGAGGCAGTTAATTTATTACCTGTTGATAAAAGTATTATGTTTTTAGCATTTAATAAACACATTCAGGAAGAACTTAAAACCAAGTTACCTGATTATGTTAGGTGTTATACTACATATGGTCTGGGCACTGCTGCAATTAAACGTAAGTACGGTGATAAAATTCAATTTGATGAATTTAAGGCCGATAAGATTATTCAAAAAAGAGCAAAGTCTTGGGATTTAGATGGAAGTGATGAGGAAAATGAGTTCTATTTGAGTTCAATAAAAAAACTTGTTAATTTATGTAGATTATCTCTAACAGTAAAAGCAGAATTTATTCCATATATTGCTGATAGGTATGAGATTAACAATTTGAGTAAACCTGTTGATATAAAGAGAGTTTTAAAAGTCTTAGATACCATGACAAATGATAGATCGACATTTGATTATACTGATATGGTATATCTACCTGCTATAGATAATAGTATTTGGATGTTTCCACAGGATTATGTTCTGGTTGATGAAATTCAAGATTTCAATAGATGCCAAATTAGAATTGTTGAAAAAATACTTAAAAAGGATAAAATTAGTGGTAAAACCACTGGAAGATTAATTTCTGTTGGAGATTTCTTTCAAGGCATTTATGGTTTTAATTGTGCGGATGATAAAGCATTTGAATGGTTTGAAAAATTCCCTAATACTAAAACCCTACCATTATCATATTCATTCAGATGTTCAAAAAACGTTATTGTGGAGGCACAGAAGATCGTACCAGGCATTAATGCACTCGATACTGCACCGGATGGTTTAGTTCGTGATGGTGACGTTGTAAATGAGGCACAAAGTGGTGACTTTGTTTTATGTAGAACAACAATGCCTTTAGTAAAATTATTTTTTCAGTTTTTAGTACAACACAAAAAAGCTGTTATTAAAGGTTCAGATATTGGTAAAAATTTAATTGAATTAATTGGTAAGATAACCGATCTTAAGTCATTAATTAGCTTTTGGGAATCCGAAATAAATATGTTTGCAAATGATTTAAAACGTAAGGGTATTTTAAATCCCGATGAACATAGTGGATATGTTGCATTATCAGATAAAGTTATGACATTGATTTTTTTGGGTAAATTATCAAAAAATATTGCCGATTTAAAAAATAAAATCAGTTTAATATTTACAGATGAACTTCAAGGTATTGTATTAAGTACTATCCATAAAGCAAAAGGTTTAGAAGCCAACAGAGTATTTATAGTGAGACCAGATTTATTGCCATTACCACATGCTCATGGTTGGCAACTTGCACAAGAGAAAAACCTAATTTACGTTGCAATAACAAGAGCAAAAACAGAACTTATCTATGATCGTAATTGGACTGATGAAGACGAAGAAAAATAAGATTAAAGTTGAAGAACCCATCGAACCTATTGAGGAATATATACCATCTTTCCATGAAATGAAAGTATGTAGAGATACATATGAAAGATGGAAAAGGTTGGGTATATTAAAAAATTTCTATAATAAAAATAAATTACTTTGAAATGTAAAAAATTATCATTATCTTTGCAATCTTAATAATTATTAACAATTAAATTTATAAAAATGAAAAAATTATTTGTATTAGTATCAGTAATTGCTTTACTTTTTGTGGTTTCATGTAAACCTTCAGTTAAGAACACTTCGACTTCAGACTCTACTAAGGTAGCTGCTGACTCTACTGTTGTTCTTGACAGCGCAAAAGTTGTAAAATAATTGCATTTGGATATTCTATACCTAAGTATAGAATATTCCTTTATTTTTTTATTATGAAATGGATTGTTGAAATCGATAATCACCCTAAACTACGAATTTTAGTTGTTTTTGTTCCTGTGGATGAAACATTAGTTTTTTATGGTGAACAAAGATCTAGTAAGGGTACTTGGGTTACTTTTTGTATGAGCAGCCATCCAATGGATGTTCAGATTTTGAATATTGAAGACATTTTATATGATACGTATCAAGTTCTTAAAAAACGTATTAAAGCACTTGATTCAGCCAACAGAATTCTTTCTTTAATTCCAAAGATTGGTATCACAGAAGAATACTCTAATGCTCCAGAAACTCTTATTGATAAAGATGAGGTTTACGGTGAAGAAATTCTTAATACCGAAGAGGATATTTATGGTAATAAAATCATTGATGATGATATTAATTCAACATATCCATATCCAGTTGGATATGTACCAAAAGAACTTAACGACTAGCCACCGTATTACCACCTAATGAACCGCCAGTATTGTTTTTTGTATTAGATTGATTGTTATTTACGTTACTTTTATTGCTATTATTTAAGGCATTAACCGAAGAACTTAAAGCACCAATAGATACGTTGATCTTTCCCAATTCTTGATAAAAAATACTATTCTGTACCTTTTGTTCAGTGCTTTGAGTAGTAATCATTGTTTCTAATCGTTTTTGGTTAGGAGAAATAACCATAGTATAAAATCCAATGAACAATCCTAATATTGTCCCAATTGTAGTTATAAATGATTTAACAGTAAAAATGATCTGAGTATCAGAAGATATTGATTTTATTTCTTGATCTTCAGTTTTTTCGGTTTTTTCAATATGTGGTGCATTCTTCTTCGTCATCTTTTTTCCTTTAGTTATTCTATCAATTATGTCTTTACTTGTTATCCCTGAAATAATTAGAACTTGCCCAAGTAATTTTAATATTAATTTTAGTATCGCTAGTTTCATACCAATAAATTGTTGTTGGTTTCGTTTCAATTAATGCGGTAAACCCATCAGGAAATTGTTGATGAGTTATTTCAGTATTATTAATAAATACCCTTGCTCCATATATCCAAGTCTTAGTTACTTTTTTTTCGTATGTACTGTTACTAATTAAAATTAGTTCATATCTGAATTTTGGTAAGTCTGTGACAGTTTTTTGAATTTTATCGTAATTTGCATAAGATAAAATATTTTGTTTTGTCACATATGATGAAATGTTAATTTTATTACTATTCACCGTAGACATACTGAGGTTAAATTCTCCGAGATTATTTACTGTGATTTTTTTATCATATGTCTGAGCATTTAAATTTAAAAATGAGAACATTACGATTATTATAAATATTAATCTTTTCATGATATTTGCGTTACACTTATAAATACTTTTAATAGTAAAAAGAGTTAATACTATTTATTTTCTTAGAATAAAATCAAAATAATCATAATACCAAGGTTTACCAGTTTTAATTTCAATTTGTTTTCTCTTAAATTTAGATTCTAATAATAAATCTGGATATGTTTCAGATATGTGTGTTGTAAGAATTCCAGATTTATTTAAATGGTCAATAAATTCTTTTTTTGTTTTTTTACATATTAAAGTGTAATTACATGATTTATTAAATTCATTATTTAATGTCTTATTAAGATTTTTAATATATTTACTAATTGTTGAAAAACATATTGAATATTTATTAGATAATTCTCTTATTGAAATATTATGATTAGTATTTTCATTATACATATTTAATAATTGTTCTTCACTAAAATCAGTAATTGGATTACATTTTTTCGATTTAAATTCTTTAATTGTATTATTTAAATAATCTTCTTCATAACAATAAATAATATTACCATCATTTTTATTCATCCCCAAACATTTTCTGTTTATTGCTTCATATGACAAATTATCATGATTATTTCTACCTGCATCAGCTAATGATTTAAATTTATTCATAATGACATTATTAATTAAATCAAATTTTATTACTGGTTTAGATATTTGAATAATTCTTTTTTCAATCCATTCTTTATTTTGTTTTACTTCTTTTCTAATTATTGATAATTTTTGTATTGTTTCAACATTACTATTGGATTTTCTTCCACCAAATTCAATATTATATCCTATATTTCTATTTGTTGTATTATTTTCATAAATATGTCTTATTTCTTTATAATTTAGTTCGTCAATTGTTTGTGCTGTGTCTATAATTGAAAATTCAAAATTATCAAATCCATATTTATCGAACGCTTTTAATAAATATGGGTTACAAGAAATCGCCCTACTTTTATATTCATAATATCTATCATTAAATCCTCTCGTTGTTTGCTCAATATATTTTTTATTATTTATTTTATTGTGAATTAAATAAATGACTCCAATAATTTCATTATTTCTTTTGGAATATGGTAATATTAAATGGTTAATACTTTTCAAATAGTTTTTATTTTCGTTTTTATTACCAATAAAATAAAAATATCTTCTTTTTCTGTATTGAGGTAGAAATATTGCATCTGGATATTTTTGTAAAATTACATCTCTTTTTATTGTTCCAAATTCTTTTCTAATTGAACGTGAATGTTTTAATTTTCCATTAACAAAAACTGAAAATCTTTTAGTTTCTTTTCCATTTTTTCCATAATTACCTTTCATTAAACCTACATAATGCCAATTCAATGATTGATATATTGTTCCTATTTCTCCTGCAGCAGGGTCTACAGTAGCTGTAATTATTTTATAATTAGTATTTTTTTTTAGCCAATCAGTAGTTTTAGATATAAAAAACGATGCGGTATTTTTTGGTGTCCACCATAAACAAACACCTCGACTTAATAAAATAATTTTATTAGTAAATTCATACTTATCCCAAGTAGTTGCTTTATTTGCAGAATATTCTTCTGAATAAATAACAACGCCCCCCAAAAAATATTCCTCATTTATTTTAAAGTAAATACCAAAATAGAATTTATTAAATAATGGCATTGTTTTAAGCCATTCATATTTTAATATAATCTGTTTTGCAGTATTAAAATCAATTAATTCAATTCTAGTATTACATAATAATATATTACTTTTCTCAAAACTAATATTATTCTTTTCAAGATATTCTTGTTCTTTTCTAATTTTAAACTGATATGCTTCCATTATATATGATTTGATTTTACTCCGTGTGTAAAGATATAAAAAAAGGTTGAAATATTTCAACCTTTTAATAAAATATCTAATAATTTTTATATTATCTCAATTGACCAATTCCGAAGGTTGTTAAACCATCGCAGTAGATTCTACCATAGTAACGGTTAAGTACCATTTTCTTAGCATAACGTGTCATAATACCACGAATAGGAGTAAAATCAAACGGATTATACATTACCGGTGTTAATTGCATTGGAACGTATGGGGCGTATATATAGCCGGTCTCCAAAATACTTGTTCCTTTATGACCAATAAGAATTGTGTTAGCTGGTGAATAAGGGTCACGATATACTAAGTAACGGCCAGATAATGTACCGATTTTCTCAATACCCATGTTGTATTTATCCTGTTCAGGAGCTGCGTTTGATACGTGGAAATATTCAAGGTCATCGAATACTGCCGATACTTCAGGAGATACTACGATCCAAGATGCACCACCACGAAGGGTTGCTTTGTGAATCTGAGCAGAAATCTGGTTGATTTTGGTAACCAAAGTCTGATTCCAGTCTTTCTGTGTTCCGTAATAAGCGGTAGATTGTCTACGAAGACCATTATAGTCCCAACGACTTGTCCATGCTGCACCTCTACGTAAGTCACGAAGAATTTCACGGTCAATTTCAGCAGCCATTTGTTCTGACAATAAAGCAGTCAATTCAGCTTCTGCATCGATGTTATGGAATGCACTAACGTCTTGAGCTAACTCAGGAGTCCACTGTGCACGCATTTTACGTGTTTCAACTGAAACAGTTACTTGATCAAGTTGGAAAGTTACTTCAGCCATACGTGAATCTTCTTCCATGTCAGAGTAAACTCTGTATGTAAAGTTGAATGTTGGAGTTGAAGAAGCACTAAGTGCCTGATATCCGTCAACACCAGCGTACTGTAAGTCAACGATAACTTCTAATTGTCCAAGTTTGTTAACAATTGCTTGTCCGTATTTCTGAACTTTTACGTTGAATGGTAATGAAGTACCAGCAACTGCGCTTTCTGATGCGAATGGAGCAGGAGCAACAAAGTTTACATTTGAAGAAATCTTCAAAGAAGCTAAGAATGATTCTGTATCCATTGGAACACCTGTAGGACCAACTAATTTACCTTCGAATGTAGTACTGAAACCACTAATTACAAGGTTTAAAGTTTTGTTACCTGCAGCATAAGCATAAGGAACTTGTGCTGTTGCACCAGTTACGAATGTAATTTCGCCTTTTGAACGGTCGAATAATGATGTACCTTCTTCAGCATATTCAGTTGCATAAAATGCATCATATAATGAACGGCTTTCGAACTGAGTTCTAGCTGACAACGAAGTTGTAGCTGCATTCTGGTAAGCACCATCAGGTGAAGTGTTAGCAAACTGTGTTGGTCCAACTTGAACTCTTTCAGATGCTTTAGGGTTAATGAAGTACAATTTACCAATAGGTAAGTTTAATGCTTGTACTGAAACGATGTCATTAGCAAGTAATTTTGCAAATACTCTACGAATAACAGGGAATGCAACAGTTTCGAACTGACCACTAGAATATGATTCAGTTGATTCGTTCATCATGTGTGATAATTGGTTTTCGAATAACTGCGCACAGTTTTCTTTAACATTACCATCTAATCCCTTTAACAAACCAATTTTATCCCAACGGTTTGTTGTAATTTCTCTTTGTTCACGAAGTTGTTTTAATCCAATATTACCTACTTCGGCTGATTCTAATAAAAATCCCATTTTTATAAGGTTTTAATTTTTTATTTTATTATTTTTTTGTCATTTCTTTCAATATACTCGATCAATTTTTTCATTTTATTAAAATGTTGATCGTCAGCATATGCAGTTTTTTCGATTACTTCATCGAGTTTCTGTTTAGATGAAGGCTGAATTGACACTGTGGCCTTTGCTACAACATTTTCAGAAATAGTTTTTTTACTAGATTTCATTTCAGAAAGGATAGTTTTATACTTTTTCTGTGATTCTACGATGCTATTAACGTTTTTAAATTCGTTAATAATTTTAACTTTATCGTCCTGAGTTAAGGCAAGACTTTCATTTACCAAAATGTTGTTTACGTGAGCCAAATTGGTATTAAATATTGCCATCTCTTTTAATTGCGTGCGATATTTTTCAAGTGAAATTTTGTATTGTTCAAGTAACGTTCCTACGGAAGTCTTATACTTCTTAACCTCATTTAATTTTTTAGTTAAGTTTTTGTTCTCATTAATTAAACTACCGATTTTTTTCTGTGATTCGTCCTGACGGAATCTACCGTGTGTACCTTCATGATCACCTAATTTTCCAGGTGTGATTGTACCAGCACTATATGAAATACCCATTGCTTCAGCTACAGGTTGTTCACCACCACCAATAACACTATTAATATCATCGTCTGTGATTGATTCTTCTTCATCAACTAATCTACTGTCATATTCACCTTGGTGCATTTTATCGATTGGGAAATTACCTTGATGCATTTCAGTAACACCTAAGTTCTTAATAACTTCATCAAGTTTATTTCTCATACTAATGAGTTCATTATATGCTACTCCTTTGTCGTTACCATTTTCGGTGTTCGGTGCTTGTTCTTCACCAAGACCCTGCATTGAAGCAATTTCTTCTTCAATTTGTTCCATAGTTAAAACTTCGTCTTCACCATTAGCACCATCAATTGCATTACCAACACTTGGCATATCAAGTTCTGTTATATCGAATTCTTCAGTTTGAAGAGTTCTTTTTGGTTTTTCACCAAAAGGTTTTGCGCTTCCAATTCCTTCTTCAACTTTCTGCACCTTTTTAGCTTTGTCCTTAAAAGGATCACCTTTGCCAACTGTATCGGTGATGTGAACATCTTCCTCTACTTTAGAAACTTTCTTTGCAGGAACGGTGAAAACACCATCTTTGCCAGCAGCTTCTTCGACATTTGCAACTTTTTTAGGTGGAACGGTGAAAACACCATCTTTACCAGCAGTTTCTTCAACCTTCGAAACTTTTTTTGCAGGTACAGTAAACACACCATCTTTTCCTGCTGTTTCTTCGACCTTTTTGGTCTCTTTGTCTTGATTCTTCATAACAGATTCTTCATTATTTGATTCATTTTCATCTGATTGCTCAGATTCTTCGATTTCGTCCACTTTTTTATAGGACTCTTTTGCTGTTCTTTTATTTTTATTTATTGCTTCCTTCAACAGATTATTAAACTTTTCTGGAAATTCATCAGCTAATTTTTGTTTAGCATTAGCTTCAGCAGCTTCCATTATATCTCCATAATCACTTAAAGCCTCTTTAATTATCGATTTCTTATCGTCTTTCATGTTATTTATTATCGTAACTAATACTATAATTTTTATATAAATACATTCTCATTATGAAAAAGTATAAATTGATTATAAATTTCTTACTTTTACCTAAATTTCATTATAATGCTTATCCTAATAAGAATCTATCAATTGCGATTTCTTTCTTAGAGTTTTCCTTTAAGTATATACCGTTCTTTTTTACATAATTCTCTCCGAAGCTAACTTCGCCTGATTTATCTGGAAATAAGAATGCTCCTGGTGTTGAGGGGGTAGAAACTAAATCGAAACCTATTAATTCAAAGTCGTTTTGTACAAGATTTTCTCCTTGCATTTCTTTAAGGGTTCCAACACCACGTGAAGAAATTCCTAAACGAATCTTATTCATCATATATAATACGATCTTATCACCTATAACCGATACTACACCATAGCGTATGAATCCTGGTGATACAATGATTTTTATTTGTCCAAATAAAACATTTTCCTGTTCACCTTTACCCCACCACATTTTAGTTATCATGTGTGAAATATTTTGGAGTGAAATTATTGAGGAATCGGGATGATCTGCTTCAGATACCGCACTATTAGTATCAACTAATTTTTGATATTCTATTACTTGTGGAATTAAAACATCCTTGGGATATATACGACCATTCTTATTCTTTACACCCCATTTTTGTAGTATGCAATTAATTAGTACTGGTTCATTGGGTTTTAATTGAAAACCCTCAGTTATAAATTGTGGATTTAAATCTGAATTTATATAACCTGCGTCATGTTCCAATAAAATTCCAAATCCTGTTTCACCAGCTTGTATTATCTTACTCATGTTTGAATATCTTTAATATAAATAGTTCATATTATTGTTTTTGACCAATAACAATAATATTTTCGTTTTCATTTATTTTTATCTGTTCATCAATATTAATATCGTTAAGAAAAATATATGTCTCTAAATCGATTAACACATCGCTTATCATTGACTTAATTTCTCTCAATTTTTCTAACTTACCCA
>Ga0302321_100000632_pt1 | contig 30605 bp, 10 predicted proteins | sample Fen_T0_1_FD_202505 | JGI IMG/M metagenome (GOLD analysis project Ga0302321, IMG submission 202505) | Peat permafrost microbial communities from Stordalen Mire near Abisko, Sweden - Fen_T0_1 | ecosystem: Environmental > Terrestrial > Soil > Wetlands > Permafrost | place: Sweden: Abisko... | reverse complement strand
GGATAGTCGCGAATTGTCAGCCAAGGTGGCGGCGACCCTGGCTCGGGCTCAGCCCTGGATTCCTTCCGGCCAGTCCTCGAAAACTGAAATCCAATCGCCTATTCCATCGAAAACAGCGAAGAACCTTGATACGGCACGCCAAGAGGCCGGCTGATTGGCCGAAGCGCCGCACTGGCGGTGGGTGGTCACCCCAAGTGGGCGACCACCACGGCGGTTGACCATCACTGGGTTCAGTTGCCCCGGACGGGAGGCAAACCGTGCATCGTGACGCTTGGCTGCCTGCCGGGGTGCCAGAAATCATCAAGGGCCCAATAATGTGCGAAAGAAACAAGCGGCCGAGGTGTTCGAGCCAGCGGCGCTCCAGAACCATGGGAAATTGGTCGGGGTCACGGTGTTGACTGCGGTCCACGAGGTTAAATTGGTGGAAGCTTGAACCGTGTAGTCGGGACCCAAATCGCCGCGTATCCAGAAACCCAACGGACCGTTGGTGGCGGTCGGGGTCAGGCTGGGCCGCGTGGGCAGGGCAACCGTCACGGTGAAGCTTTGGGTGGCGCTCAAGGGCGGCACACCACGGTCGGAAACCACCACGCTGACCGCCTGGGTGGTGGGTGCCTGGGCGATGACGGGACGCCACAAAATTATTCCGGTGCTGGTATTGATGCCAGCTCCGGCCGGAAATTTGAGAAGTGTGTAATCCAGGGTTTGGGCCGGGATATCCGCGTCGCTGGCGGAAGCGGCCACGGTCAACACCCGGCCGGCCAAGCTGGTTTGGTTGGTGATTGGCGCCAGCACCGGCGACTGGTTGACCGAGACATTGTCGAACGTGGCCACGCCATTTAAGGCGTTGTTGTGCGCGGTCACCGCCAAACCGGCGGTGGCGTTGTTGCTCATGGCCAGACTGGTGGTCGCTCCCACCTGGGTCCAATGGGTGCCGTCGGTTGAATAATATCCAGCAAATGTATTGCTCGCCGAGCGGACCAGTCTTACCCAGCAGGGCGCGGTGACGCCGCCCACCACAGCCGAGGTGGTGGCGCCGCTGGTCGTGGCGCGGATTTGGAACGCCACCCCGTTGCCGGAAGTCACGAGCAGCGCGACATTGATCGCGCCGGCGGCAGTGCTTTCGCGGAAGGTGACACCGGCTTTGGCCCACGGGTCGGTGGCCGGCACCGTCACCACCCGCGCCCGCAACTCGCCGGCACCGCTGACCGGCTGCCGGACAAAATGGCACGCATCCGCGCTGTTCCACAGGTCATCGCCGGAACCATTGACCGTGAAGGTGCCGCCGGCATAACTGCCGCCGCCCACGAGGGCGATGGTGCCGAGGTCGGTATTCGTCCACGGCGGTGGCAATGGTGACAAGGGGCTGCTGAATTGGAACCAGTTCAGATTGCCGATGCTGCTGCCACCGTCAAAAACGAGATAAAGATCATGCCGCCCCCAGCCGCCGGTCGCCGCGCCGGGCTGGGTTTGCCAGGTCTGCCAGCCGCCGGTCAAGGGCACCGTCACGCTGGCCAGCAGCGGACCGGCGGGTTGATCGAGCCGGAATTCAAGGCTGCCGCCGTTGCCGGCGCTGGCGAGGCGGACGTTGACATTCGTGAAGCCGGCGGCGAGATCCACGTTTGGATAAACGGCCCAACTGCCGGTGCTGGCATAGCCCAGATCATAGCCGCCGCCGCTGTCCGCGGAGGCCTCGGTGGCGAGGTTGGCCAGGGCATTGAAGCTGGACGCCTGGATTTGGTTGGTGGCGGGCAACACGCAGGAATTGGTTTGCGTGCCCGACCAGGTGAACGTGGCCCCGGCATACGACGGCAGGGTGTAGGCAAACGACTGCGCACCCCATTGTACTTGGAACGTATTGTTGGCGGTGGAATCATTGAAGGCCACCAGCACCTTGGAGCCGTCGGGGTTCAAAAAGGCGGCGCTGACAATGCCGGCGCCGTTTGCGGAATAAATCCGGTGCGCTCCGGGCAGGATGAATTTGCTGAAGTGGCCCAGGGTATAAAATTCCACGCCGTAGTTAATCCAGCCGGACGCAGAATTGACAATCACCAGCGGGGAGCAGGTGCTGCAGCCGCCCGAATGGGGGCCATCGTTTTGGTCGCCGACCAGATTCCATTTCACATAGCACCGGCTGCCGCAGCGCAGGGTGTGGATGATTTCTTCAAAATCCGACCGGATTTGGTCGCCCACCCAAGCGCCGCCAGAATGTTCGGTCTGATAATTTCCCTTGGTCGGATAAGTGTTCGCCAGCCCCAGCATTGCGCCGGGCGTGCCCCCGTAACCGTGCCACGCCGTCCCGGCGACCTGGCTGGAAGCCAGCAACGTGGGGTCCGAAAAAACCACCCCGGGATAGTAGTTGCCATCCCAGTTATGGTCATACACCAAAACTTGGCTGGTGAGGTGATTGGTCATGAGCGCGGGCAGAACGTAATCACGCAGAACGATCGTTTGTGTGGCCGCATCCATGCTCATGCCGGCATAGTCGGTGGGGACATAGAGCGGCTCGTTTTGGAGGCTGAGATAGTCAATCGGGATGCCCTGGGCCTGATAGGCCTGGATAAATTTGACGAAGTAATTCGCGAACGGCCCATACATGGACGGCAGCAAAGAGCCGCCCACCATGGAGCCGGAGGTTTTCATCCAGCCGGGCGGGCTCCACGGATTGGCCATCAGCTTCAGTTGCGGATTGAACTGCCGCGCGGCCTGAATCAGCGGCACGATGTCCACCAGATCATGGGCAATGGAGAAGGAGTTTAAATTCGTGTCCGTTTGTCCGGAGGCGAGGTCATCGTAGGAATATTGGTAGCGCGCGAGATCGGACGCTCCCATGGGAATGCGCATGAAGCTCAAGCCGATCCCAACGCCATTGCGTGTGAACAGATTGAGCAGGGCATTGGTGCGGGCCGCGGGCTGCGCCACCTCGTTGAGGTTGTACCCGGTGGTGTCGGTGAAGGCGGCCCCGAAACCTTCAATGACCTGATAAAGCCGGGTCTCGTCCACGGCGAGCGGGTTGGTGCCGCCACTGGCCGCAACAAAGGTAACGGCAGTTTGCGGCTGCAGCAGCCGGCTCTGGTCGTCCGTGGTCAGCCAGACATTCACGGTTTGGGCCTGGCCTGGTAGCGCGCCAGCCAGCCAGCCGAGCAACAGGAGCCGGCCTAATTTTTTGAATGGCCAGCGCGAAGATTCCGGGCTTTGGCCGCAAACAAAAGGCCGCCTGCGCTGCCCGTTCCGAATTGATTTCGGGCGGAGCAAGGTGGCGGCAAAGAAACGACCAAGCATTGGTGGAATAAGTCTATCAGATCCGGCACCCGCGCGCTATGGCCCGGTGGTGAGGGATGGCTGAGCCGGGTTGGTGGCGGTGGCCATCCCGGCGGGGTGGGGGACCACCAAGGACAGGATGGAATGCGCCGGACTTTCGACCTTGGCGGCACGGCCTGCCAACCACAGTACAAACGACTCGGCCTTTTCGGAGGTGTTCAAGACCACAACGGCAATCGAGCCATCCTGATTCAAGAAAGCGGTGGTCTGCAATTCATCCAAGGTGGAGGAACTGACAATGCGCCGGGCACCCGGACGGATGAATTTCGAGAAATGGCCGATGTAATAAAATGAATTCTGGTAGGTCAGTTTGCCCGTGCGGGTATCGCCATGCACCGGCGCGAAACAGTAATTCCCCACATGATTCGGCCCGCCTTTTTCATCCAGCAGCACGTTCCAATCGGTCCACCCCACGGCACCGTGGTTGAAGTCGTTGATCATGGACTTGGCATAGAGTTCGCCCCACTTCCAGTCTTCGAGCTGGCGGGCGTTGAATGGTCCGTTGCAGCCTTCAGTGAAGAGCAGTTTGGTGCCGGGGAAAGCCGCCTGCACCTGGGAGACGTTTTCAAAATGGTCGCCGACATACCAGTGGTAACCGACCCCCCAGACATATTTGGCGGCGGCGTCATCGTCGAGGACCGCCTTGGCGCGCTGATACAGCAGGCTGCGGTTGTGGTCCCAGATGATGATTTTTTTGTCGCCCAACCCGCTCTTTGCCAGTTCCGGTCCGAGGTGAAGTTTCACAAAATCCCGTTCTTCCCCGGCAGAGTAAAGGCATGATTCCCAAGTCTGGGAAGCCATGGGTTCATTTTGTACGGTCAGGCCCCAAATGGGCACGCCCTGTTTTTCGTAGGCGCGAATGAAGCAGGTATAATAATGCGCCCACGCTTCATAATATTCCGGGAGTAATTTGCCGCCGTGGAGCATGTTGTTGTTCGATTTCATCCACGCCGGCGGGCTCCAAGGGCTCACGAACAGGGTCATGCCGCCGGTGGCGGTATGCAGCACTTCCTTGATGAAGGGGATCCGCTGTTTGAGGTCGGGGGCGATGTCGAAGCTGCTGAGTTCCTTGTCACCCGTTTTCACATACGTATAACTCGCACTGGAAAAATCACAGCTGTTGATATGCGTGCGTCCCAGGCTGTAGCCGATGCCTTTGACGGGATCGAAATAGGCCGTCAGCACTTCCTGTTGCCGGTCCTTGGGCAGCTGGTAAAAAGTTTCCGCGGAAGCATCCGTCAGGGCACCGCCGATGCCCAGCAACGTCTGGAAGGTTTTTTGCGGATCAACAAAAACCGCTGCTTGCTGCTCCGAAGGTTGCTCGAGATTGAAAAATTTGCTGTCCGGCAATTTCGCCAGTCGGTTGGGCTCCCCCTTGGCGGTAAGGTAAACCGCAGTCTGGAGCGGCAGGCTTTCCCCCCCGGCCGCCGCCCCGGCACAAATGACGCCGGTCAAGCCCAGCACGGCAGTCGTGAGAATGTTTTTATGCATGATAAAGTGCTTCCTTTTTTGGCGTCGGCTTACTTGGTGGTGCTGCGCTCCGCCAGCCACGCGTAATCCGCCGAATTTGGGTCGGAAGCAATGTCGTTTCCCCTGGCCGTCAGCAGTTTGCTGTCGCGCCATTTCTTGATTTCAACATGTCCGTCGCAGAAGGAAATGCCGCCGGCGCCATTGTGATAACTGGCGGGAGTATCCACCCAGTAATTGGGTTTGGTGATATCCACGACCACATACCCGTCATTGATGGTGTAGGGGTTTTCGTCCATCAAGAAAAACGTCATGGTGGGTCCGGGGACATTCAGTTGCCCCATCTTTCTAAACACCCGCACGCCCGCCGTGGTGTCCTCGTTTTGCCAGACCTTCAGCGGATTCAGCCAGGCATTCATGGCCATGCTGCGGACGCGTGGCTTGGCATTGGCGCCGCCCGTCAAGGGATAGATGCTTTGGTCGGCGGGGCAATGGTAGGGGTTGACGTTTTTGACATAGGTGTAAATCAGTCCCGCCTGAATGAAACCAACGTCCCACGCATTCAGCGTATCCATCCGCCCGGGGCACCATTGCGCCCAGACTCCGCCCGGATTGATGGCGGGATCCGTGGCCAGAGTGCTTTGCTGGGCCTGTTCCCCGTTGGGCGCGATGACATCCTGATTGTCGGTGGAATACATGATTCCGGCCAACGTCAATTGCCGGAGGTTGTTCATGCACGCAATGCCGCCAGCCTTTTGTTTGGCTTTGCTCAACGCGGGCAGCAGCATGGCGGCCAGGATGGCGATGATCGCAATGACCACCAGCAGTTCAATCAGGGTAAAGGCGTTGCGACGGTTGATGGGCGGGGCTTTAAATTTCATACGGGAATTCACTCTGGGAAGTGCCGGCGCCGAATCAATTCGGCGCCGGCTCAATTGGCATTCAGGGCCGGTTAACGTACTTGCAAGCGGTAATAGCGGGCGGAACCCGATTTCACATCCGTGGCGGTCTTGACCGTGCCGTCGCCGGTCACCGTGCTCAGGGTCGTCCAACTGCTGTCGCTCAACGCATTTTTGTAAAGCACGGTGTAGCTGAATCCTGATTGCGTGCCAAACGTCAGGTTGAAGTTGCTACCACTCAGTTTGGCATCGAGCAGGAGGGCCGGCGTCAACATCAAGAAATTGAGGTTGGCCCCGCCATCCGTCAGGCGCAGCGTGGACAGGCCGGACAGGGTCACCGTCGCCAGGCTGCCGGTGGAATCTTTCAGGGGCACCCAGGCGTAGGTTTGCCAGGCCCCGGTCGAGGGCACCGTGAAATCACCCAGTTTGACCGTGGTCTGACTGCTGGTGCCCTGTCCGCTGGTGACTTGTTGCAGGCCCATCGTGGCCGTGCCCGAGTTGCCGCGCGCGGCCCGCAAATACACGTTATACTGACCGGCGGGATAGGTGCGCGTGTAGTTCCACCAATCCCCGGTGGCGGTATTACCCACATCATAATCCACATTGCCGGTGCCGGCGTATTGCGCGCGAACGGTATCGCCCGCGACCTCGGTGCCCACAATGTCCAGGCGATAGATGGCGCTTCCGCCCGTACCCGCCTTGTTGAAGTCCACTCCGGTCGTGCCACTGACGCCCAGGTAACTATTCACCTGCGGATTATCGTAGAACAGGCCGCCGCTGTAGTCATAGTCTTCCGCTTCCCACGTATAGCTGCCCGCACTAAACGTATCAAGGCTCACCGTGGTCGTGGCGGTCAAACTGTTGGCATCCGTGATGGTGATGACGGCGGTGTAAATCACGTTCGGTGCCAGGGGGCAGCTCACGTTCCAACTGGTGGCCGCGCCGGTAAATCCAAGATTGGTGACGGTCACACCGTTCAGCGTCACCACAACGTTGCTGGTGGCGAGGCCGGCCGCCGAACTGGCCACAAACTGAAGCTGGTTGGTGCTCTGCATCCAGCCCAGCGGGGTCACTTGCGTGATGGTGGGCAGGCCGGCCGCCGCCGGCAACAGCATGAAGAAATTGACGTTGGCATCCGCGCCGCCGGTGCGGAGCAGGTGCAGTGTGGTCTGACCATTCAGCGTTACTTGCGCCAGATTGCCGAACTGATCGCGCAACGGGGTAAAGCGGTAGGTGCCCCAGCCGCCAGTATCCGCGACGGTGAATGTTCCCAGCGGGCCGACGCCCTGGCTGTAAGTACCGGCACCATTGGTGACCACGCCCAGCGAGAGCATGCTGGTGCCGCCGCCGGCGGCAAACCGGCCGTAGACGTTATAGGTGCCGGCGGGGAAAGTCCGCGTGTAATTGACCCACTCGCCGGTGGCAAAGTAACCCAAGGCATAATCGTTCGTGCTGGCGGCCACGTATTGCGTCCGGGCCGTGTCGGTAACGACATCCGCCGACATGGCGTCGAGGGGACGGTAGGGGCGGCCACCGCCGGCGTTGAGGTCGTGGAAATCAACATCGGCCGTGCCGGGCAGATTCAAATAGGCATCCACGGCGGGATTGTTAATGAACAGGCCGCTGCTGTAATCCCAATCCTCGGCTTCCCAAGTCACCACGGGATGGTAGGTGTCGAAGCGGGGGTTGATGCTGACCGTGTTGTTGTTCATGTCGGTGACCGAGATCACCGCACTATAGAGACTGTTTGGCAGCAGGCCGGTGAAGCTGACCGTCCGGTCGGTGGGGGTGCCGGCCACCACCAGGCCGTTGGCGCTGGTCAGGTTGGTGGTGAAATGGGCGGCGGCGTTGGTGGCGCTCAGCTTCACGCTGATGCTGCCCGCATTGACGCCGGCGGTGGAACTGACGACAAAATTCAGTTTGTTGGTGGATTGAAACTGTGTGGCGCCGTCGGGATACAGCCCGGTGATGGCCGGCAGATTCGTGTTGGCCGGCACGAGCATCAAGAAATTGGCGTTGGCGTTGCCGCCGGCGGTGAGGCGCAGGGTGCTGACGCCACCCAGGCTCAGTTTCACCATGTTTCCGCTGGCGTCGGTCAGCGGCACCCAGCTATAGCTGCTCCAGCCCAGGCCGTTTTCCAGGACAAAATTTCCGAGCGACGCGGTCGTTTGACTGGCGGTACCCAAGCCGCCGGTGACTTGAGCGAGGTTGATCGTGGAAGCACCCGGACTGGCGATGCGGGCATAAACATTGAAAAGTCCGGCCGGGAAGGTGCGCGTGTAATTGAGCCATTCGCCAGCATCCCACCAACCCAGATTGTAATCGTTGGTGCTGGCGTATTGCGCCCGTTTCGCGTCGGTGGTGACTTCGGTTTGCGGCACGGCAATGGCCGGGTCCGACCATGGGCGGTAGGTCCAGGTGGCGGAGTTGGTACCGGTGGAAGTCTCGTGATAATCCACGTCGGGAATGCTGGTGGTCAGCCCCAGATAGCCGTCCACTTGCGGATTGTCCAGGAACAGCCCGCCGCTGAAATCCCAATCCTCCACCTCCCAGGTATAGAAGCTGGGACTGAAGGTATCGAAGCTGACGCTCTTGGTGATAATCAGGCCGCCGGCATCGGTAACCTTGATGGTCACATTATAGGTTTGGTTGCTGTAAATGCCGGAATAAACCACGTTTTTACTCAGGGAAGAACCGCTGATGGCGAGGCTGGTCGAGACGTCCACGCCATTGACCGTGACCTGAATGCCGCTGTTATCAATGGCGGTGGCGGTTGAGGCGGCGGTGAACGTCAATGAGTTCGCTGCCTGCATCAAGCTGGTGCCATTCGGATAGAGATTGTCGATGGTGGGATAAACCAGCGGCGCGGTCAGCGAAGCGTTATCAAACCAAACCGTGCCCTGGCCGTTGGGGCAGGCGAGTTCCACCTTTACCTGCGTTGTGCCCGCCGGCGAGGTGGCGGTCATGGTGTAATTCCCCCAAGGCAGCCCGGTGTCGCCAGCCGTGATGCCGGCGGCGCAATTGGTGACCGCTTCCGAAAGTGTATTGCCGCCGCTGTCCAGGAAAAACATCCGCATCTCCGCCGCCGGCCACCACCAGGCATCCACGGCTGAGGCGCAAGACACCGTATAGGGAACATTGGCCTGGCCAAAAACAACTTGATAGAGTCCCGCCCCGCCGCCACTGCTGGCCCCCATATAGGCAAAGGCCGTGCCATCGAATTCCTGCGAAGCCGTGGTGCTGGTGCCGATCCAGCCGCCACCGTAAGTCCACGTGGACCAGGAGCCGGCCAGGTTGCCATTGAAATCCCCATTTTGCAGCAGGTTTGCCGCGTTAGCGCTGCCAGTGCTCAACATCAAGCCCGCCAGCAAAGCGCCGACCGGTGCAATCCTGCGCTTAAACTGATTACATATATAGTGAGATAATCTCTTCGGATACTGAGGTTTTAGGGCGGTTTTCACGTTTTTCCTTTAATGGGTTTTCGGGTTTTGTGGTTTATAGAAGTGAATCTATGGCGTGATGGATGTAATCAAACTACTACATAAAGTTTATTGCGTCAACAGTATTTTTGAAAATTGGGCGGTTTTTGCGCTGAGTGACCTGCTATTGGTGATGAAAACGAGGTTTTGAGTTATTTTTGTATGTAGTTGGTGGTATATTCATTGACAAGTAGTGTAATAATATGATTACATTGTGGGTATGCATAAGCGTTCTGTAATCAACAAAACTCGCTTCTCCCAATGGCATTCCCAATCAAGTGGTTGCTCCCAATGTAATTTCCTCCGCTCCTTGCTTTTGGTGGCTGGCACCTTGGTCTTGGGAACCGGCACTTTCGCGCCAGCCCGGGAATATTCTCGTGGCGATGACCAGACTGAGGCTTTGCTCGCGCGCATGAGCCTCGAAGAAAAAATCGGACAGATGATGCAGGTGGATGCCAACGCCCTCACCAACAAGGCCGACATCAAGAACTACTTCCTCGGCTCCGTCCTCAGTGGCGGCAATTCGGATCCCGCCGACATCACCGCCCGGGGGTGGGCCAAAGCCGTCGAAGAATATCAGGCCTGGGCATTTCGCACGCCGCTCAAAATTCCGCTGATCTACGGCATTGACGCCGTGCATGGCCACAACAATGTCAAAGGGGCCGTCATTTTTCCCCATAACATCGGTTTGGGGGCCACGCGCAATCCTCTGCTGGTGGAACAAGCCGCCCGGGCCACCGCGAAAGAAGTCGCCGCCACCGGCGTGCGCTGGGCTTTTGCCCCCTGCATTGCCGTCGCCCAAAATCCCCGCTGGGGCCGCACGTATGAAAGCTTCGGGTCCTCGCCCGAACTCGCGGTCTCACTCGGTGCCGCCACGGTGCGCGGACTTCAGGGCCAGCTCGGCACCGACTCCGATTCCGTGCTCGCCTGCGCCAAACATTTTCTGGCCGATGGCGGCACCACCGACGGCATTGATGAAGGCGACACCGCGTGTGACGAGGCCACGCTGAGAAAAATTCATCTGCCCGGTTACGAAGCGGCCATCAAAGCCGGCGTGGGTTCCATCATGGTTTCCTTCAGCAGTTGGAACGGCATCAAGATGAGCGCCAATAAATATCTGCTCACCGACCTCCTGAAGGGCGAACTCGGCTTTCAAGGCATCCTCGTTTCTGACTGGGCCGCGATTGATCAGTTATCCGCTGACTATAAAGCCGACATTGAAACCGGCATCAACGCCGGCCTGGATGTGATCATGCTGCCCACGGGGCCAGGCGAGAAAAACAACTATCAGGACTTTGCCCGCCTGCTCAAGGAACTCGTGGTGGAAAAGCGGGTTTCCCAGACCCGGATTGATGATGCGGTGCGCCGCGTGCTCCACATCAAATTCCAACTCGGACTCTTTGAAGAACCGTTCACGGACAGCCGGCTCACCGACGGGGTCGGTTCCCCGGAGCATCGCGCCGTGGCGCGTGAATGCGTGCGCCAATCCGTCGTGCTCCTGAAAAACACCAACGGCGTCCTGCCCCTTTCCAAAACGCTCAACCGTCTTGTGGTGGCGGGCCGGGCCGCCGATGATTTGGGCATGCAATGCGGCGGCTGGACCATTGACTGGCAGGGCAGCACCGGCACGGTCACCACTGGTGGCACCACCGTGCTGGCGGCGATCCGCAACACCGTTGCGGCCGGCACCCAGGTGACTTTTTCCCCGGATGGTTCCGGCGCGGCCGGCGCCGATGCCGCCGTGGTGGTGATTGGTGAAACACCTTATGCCGAGATGAAAGGCGACCGGGCGGATCTGCGGCTGGACCCGGCTGACCTGGCGGTCATTGAACGTCTTAAACAAACCGGCATTCCGATCGTCACGGTGCTGATTTCCGGGCGCCCGCTCATTCTTGGCGCGGCGCTCGCGGACAGCCAGGCGTTGCTGGCGGTCTGGCTGCCTGGCACCGAAGGGCAGGGGGTGGCCGATGTGATTTTTGGCGATTACCAACCCACCGGAAAATTGCCGTGCTGCTGGCCGCAAAGCATGAGCGAGCTATCCGGCGCGGCCGGGTTGGTAGAAAATAAATCCTTGTTTCTGTATGGCTTTGGACTCGGCTATGACAAGAGCGATAAAACGAAGTCGCGGGCGCGCCTCAACGGAAATCACAAGGCCTCGGCGTTTTAGCCGTCAGCCAGTCGTGGAACCAACCAAGGCACACACGAAATTAGAGAGGCGCAATTCGGGGCAGCCGCCACGATAGGGACTACGCACTGCGTCGAGACTGTGGTGTGATGTGTTTTGGCCCAGTTTCAACTCGGTACTCCAAGCCAAATCAAACGCCCGGCCTAAAGTTTCGTTAACCGGTAAAACTGGTTCAGCTGGGAAATGGGGTTGGTGACAACATTTTGAAGACCAATGTTTGCGGGAATGTTTGTCAACGATGTCCATGCGTTCGTCGTGGAAAGGCTGCTGGTTGTTTCAAGGTGATAACTACCCGCCGAAATTGGCCAGGAGAGAACCAGTTTGTCTCCGGCGCGCAGGCATTGCAACGTTGGCGTCGTCGCGCTTTGTACGGCGACCAGCCAGAGTTGGGCGCCTTCATTGCCGCCAGAGTTCCAGGTGACGTGATAGGTTCCTGCGGCCGCCACATCTTTGGTTGCCACGGCGCTCTGCACGTAGCTGCCAAGAGGCAGGAGCGAATCGATGACGGTAAATCCGCTGTCAGGAACCGCCGTATGGACAAAGTACTGGTTGCCGTCACCCCACCAGAAGGCAACCAGAGTCGCCGGGCCGGTGGTGGTAACCTCCAGGCTGGTGAGGGGATGTCCCTGCAAAACTTCATTCCATTTATAGTCCTGAATGATTCCGCCCTGCTTGATTTCGACGACGTCCAAGGTCACTTCGTCCTGGGCAATCGTGCTGGCGGTAATAATATGTCCGTTTCCGCCCGCAATCGCCGGCAAAGCATAGAGGGCCGTGCCGGAATTGGGATAAAGAGGAACATAAGCGTGCGGCGGGCCGAGTTGACCATAGGGCGCGTTGCCCTTGTTATCGGTCGGAGGTTGGGTGAACGCCGAAATAGCTCCCCGGCCGATGCAGACCAGCATCGTACTGCCGGCGGTCTGCGTATTCATGGTGCCGGTGGATATGCTGACGCTGCCATTCTGGCCGAGGTCATAGTGCGTGAGCGTGTGGGCGCCGACCGTGGGATTGGCGCAGCCAACGTGCGCCCGCAGCAAGAGGACGGCGATGGATATTGCCAGGCTCGCCGGGCGCGTCCTTTTGAATGCGCTCATTGAAGGGTGATGGTTTGGGAGCCGGAAATTGCGTTGGTGAAGGTGAGCGTGCCTTGCGGCGAACTCGTAAAAATGCCAATTGGATTGCCGTTGGCCGAAATCTGGAAGGCGCGGCCGGGTGGAAGATCGGCGAGCAGATGGATCACAGCCGGGGAACCAGTGATGGTGTAGGTGAGGATGCCGGTGAAGGGATTCAGCGGCGCATCCGAACCGAACAATACGACATGGGTGCCCATTTGCGCGCCTTCCATGCGGCTGTCAGTCGAGCGCACGAACGTGGTGGTCACCATGTTGGCGGTGGTGGCGGGAGCGGATTGCAGGGCGGTGAGGTAGGTGACGTTGGTTGCCAGGGCGGCATTTTGCGTCGTGATGCGATAAACGATGGCAGAACTTGAATCGTCGGGACAGTGCACCGCCACATTTGAACTCAGGAGCAAGGCGCGGGAGAAAGTCTGGCCGAACAATTTGCTGGTCCCGGCGGTCTCCACCCATGAACTGGTGGTGGCGTTGAAGGCGGGATTGTTCAGGAAATGCCAGCGCAATTGTTTGAGGTCGTTGGTGGATTTGGTGACGGCGCGATCATGGACCACGAGGTAATCGGGGCGCAAATATACAATCTGGCGGGTCAATTGGCTGGCTGTTCCGATCCCGGGCGTGAAATTCAATCCATAGGATGCCGCGTAATCGCCGCCCGCATAGACGTAACCGTTCGTGGCTTCGTAGTTGAGGATGCGGCAGCCGGGGGTGCCAAACCAGGAACCTTGATTATAGCGGTAGACCTGTGTGCCAGCACCATTGTCATCAATGACCATCAGGTTGCCAAACGAACTTTGCGTGCTGGGCAGCTGGTTTTCGCCCACCTCGTTGGCGTTGATCAGCAGGCCGTCGGCCCCGCGTTGGATTTCCAATTGCCCCTGACAATCCTGCTGATGGTCGGTCTCAAGCAGATTGCCCAACTGAAACGCGACCCAGGTGGAATTATAATTCCAATCGTTGCGAGCGAAGAGGAGGCCGGTGCCCGGGTTCAGATATTGGAGCGGCGCGGAGGCCCAGAACGTCGAGGCCGCGCTGGTGTCGCGGTAGAGCAGGTCCTGCATGTCCCGGGCCTGGTTGCCCGGGTAATTCTGGATGATATAATTTGCGTAACTGCAGGCCGTGGCGTTCGTCGTGGCTGTCGCCATCAGATAGAACAAATCCTTCTCCACGAAGGGCGCCGGGTAGGCATACCAATCTCCCCCGTCATAAACCTGGTCCTGGCTGGGCTGGGCGCTGATGAGGCTGTTGATGACCTGGCCGGCCCAGGTGCGCTCGGGGGTGATGTTGGCCAGACCAGCGGTTTCAAGAGCCAGACCCGCCAAAACCAAGTTGCGCGAAGCTTGCTGGCCGTAATTCCACCCTTCCGCCCAGAAGCCGCCGTAGAGGCTGGTGGTGAGGTTGGTGATCACCGGCAGGACGTTTGCCTGGCGATAGGCGAGCATTTCATTGATCAGGCGTGATCCATTTGGGTTGCGTCCGCCGCCGAGCGCGAGGGCGGTAAGCACCTTGCTGATATAATTACCCTCGGCATAGTTGCTCGCGGGATCGTCCACGCGGTAAACCGTGGTTTTCGCGACATCGGACCAGCGTACCAGCATGTCCGCCACCTGTGTCTTGAACGCCGGCGTGAAACCGGGATAACCGTACAACCAGTCATATCCCAGCGCGGTGAATTTCCCCAGATAACGCGACGGGAAACCGTCATCAATCATCATGGAGTTCAATCCGCCATCGCCGGCGCTGGATTGTTGATAGGCCAGGGTCGAATAATTCGTGGCATGGACCCCGTAAATGTATTCGGCATAAACCGCCTCATTTACGCCGGGGGCCGTGGAGAGGGTGACCGTATTGCCAGACAAAGTTGCGGAGGTGCTCAAAGCCTCGAGACTTGATGCCGCGGTCACGTAATAGGTGGCGCCCGCGGCAGGGCGGCGGCCCGCTGCGGCCGGGGACCAATCAATCAGATAATTGGGCAAATCGCCGCTGTGCCGCCAATCGGTTCCTTCCACATAATTTGCGGGGCCATCGGACGTATTGCTGGCTTTGATATAGGTAAGGTAGCTATCCACTTCGTCCGTCAGGTTCGTCGAGGTGGCGCGCGTGACCGTGACGATCTTGATGGGGGCTTTATAAATTGTCAGCGAGGACGCGACGATGTTCGTATCCGGCAGGGTGAACACCTTGGTCGAGCCGTTGCCGCGCGCAAGGTATTGCTGGGCGTATTCGCCGAATTTCTGGTGGTCCTGCAAGGCTGATCGCATCAGGGCGAGGGCCTTGTCGGCGTACTTGTTCGCGGTCACCGGATCTTTGAATTGCAGCACCTTGTAACCCAGCGCGTAATCGCCAATCCACGACAGCTCGTCGCCCTGATACGCGCCGCCGGATTCGATGATCACATTAAGCTGGCCGTCCAACCGCGACTTGAAACTCTGCCATTGCGCGGTGTTATTCGTCGCTTTCTGCCGCATCGCGGCCAGCACCGTGGGCGTTAGCAGGATTTGCGCCGGGGTTTCCATTTGAATCGTGCCGGTGTTGGTGTGCGACCCGTTCAAATCGGTGACCACGGAAGTGATGGTGTAAATTCCGTCCGCTTGATACGAGTGCACGGGGTTATTGGAAGTGGAAGTAGTGCCGTCGCCCAAATTCCATGAATAAGCGACGCCCGGGCTGGCCGGCAATAAAGTGAGCGGCACGCCCGGGGACACGCTGGCAGCCGGGGCAGACTGCAACCGATAAAACCGGCGCGGCTGCGAGTTGAAGAGGCCGCCGGTCAGCGAGCCGTTGTCCGACCAGGCGGAGTTGTTGAAAACGGAAACGAAAACCGGCGGGAGGCTGGTCCAATTGATTAGATTGCTGCTGACCATGATCTGTTCCGCCTGGCCGGGAGTGGCCGCCCAGTGCAGGGTCACATTTTTCAGGTCCGACGAAACGGAGGCGTCCAGCAGGCCGAGGCCTGGCGAGGCCGCCTGAACGGCCGTCGCGAGGAGGAACAGATTGAGGGCGATAAAATGGCGTGGTCTGATCATAATATATTTTGTCTTGGTTCCAGGTAAGCGGCGGTTGGCTGGTTTTTCAGGGGGTTAAGATACCAAACTGGTCGTCGGGATTGGTGGTTCCCGCGCCGACGGCTCCAATATCGTTGCCATTGCCGCCATGCCCGGCATCAATCAATGGGCTGCCCGGCAGCGGAGTGTAACGGGTGCGATACAGTTCCAAAATCTGGCGCGTGGTCGTCGTCCGCGCCCACATGGCGCTGTCCTCAATGCCCACATTGTTCGTAGGATTCGCCAGGCCCGGATTCACCTGGGCATTCAATCCGCCGACATCCGTGGCCGGATGCCGGTTATCCGCATAATTTTGCAGGCTGCCGGCCTGCAGGTTATAGAAGGCATTGTGGCCGGTGTTGATCAAATTTGTTGCGCCGGGAAAGTCAACCATGACCGGCGCGTGCAGGTTCAGGAACGCGCAGGATTGAACGTCCGCCGTCGCCGCCTCGCCGACGTTCAAAGCACTTGGGCCGGCCGTTTGATTCAGCCCATCAATTGTGTTGTTGTAGAACCGGACGTTCTGTGGACTGTAGATCAGCCAGATGCCAGTGACATCCGCGTCGCCTCCCGCGAAGATGTTATGATGGACAAAGGCATTGTCGCCCGTGATCCACATCCACTGGTGTCCAGCACCCAGCACCAGATTATAACGGAACTCGCACGCCACATCGCGCACCGCCCAGGAACTGTCCCGCACCACGTTGTGTTCCACGAGGACGTTGTTGTTTGCGGCACCGAGTTCGAAATTGTTTCCCTGGCTCCAGCCCCCGAAATAAACGTGCCGGCTGTAATTGCGGCGGATGGTGATGTGATGCGCCCCGCCTTCCAGCATGATTCCCACCCGCGGGCCGATGAAGATGTTTTCATCCGCATCCGTCTCGCCCCCAATGATCCAGTGGTTGACCCCGGTTAACCGCAACCAGCCGGCGCCCATGTTGTTGGCGCGATAGACCTTTTGCCCGGTGGAACTGCCGAGCAGTTGCAGTGCAGGATAGGAACTCTGGTCGCCGTAGGTCTCATCCGGATATTGACTCAGTGGCACCAAGGTATTGCCGCGAAATTCGTTGCTGCAGATGGTGGCGGTGGCGGTGCCGTTCATGGTCAGCGCCAGTTTGCCGCAGCCGTCGAGATTGCAGTTTGCGAGGGTCAGTGGGGCCGTTGTGGTTACATCGATCGCCAGCAGGCCGTCGTTCAGTTTTCCCAACCCGGTTATGTCCGCGTAACTCAGCGTAAAATGTCCGGTCCATGTTCCGGAGGTGCGAATGCGGAAGCCGTTGCCATTGATTCGTACCCGCCCCGCTGGTGTGCCGGTCATTTGCAACGATTGCGAACCGCTCAATACGAGGTCCTGGGTCAGGTTCAACACCTGCGCGTAGGTTGGCAGTGCGTCCACGGTGATCGCGACCGGGTCGCTATCGAGAATTTCCGATGGGCTGTCGTAGAATGCACGGACCCGAATAATATGATCTCCGGGCGGGAGATTTGTCAGCGCCGCATGAAAGACCCAATATTCCGCCTCCTGGCCGGCCATTTCCGCGACGACTTCGTTGTCCACCAGAAACTGGGTGCGCGCGGCGTTTCCGCCCTTGCCATCAATAGGGAAATTGGTGTCGACCGCAGGGTCCTTGGCCGCGACAAACACGCGCACAAAACCGGGCGGCAGGAAATGCTGTCCACTGATCGGCGAGACCAAGGACACGAAACGGCCATTGTGTTCAGCGGGCAAGGTGCCGACCACCACCGTGGCCTGATTGGTGACGAAGCCCAGACGATTGCTCGCCGTGAGCGTGAAGGTTCGCGTGCCCGCAATGCTCACGACGCAGGAAGTGGTGCCGGTGACGTCACCGATTCCGTTATTGAGGTTTACTGTCGTGGCGCCAGCGACGCTCCAATGCAGGGTGACGGAACCGTTGGTGGGCAAGGTGGCCGGGCTGGCGGTGAAGGAAAGGATCTGCGGCAATGATTCGGTTGCCAGAGTGGCGCGGAAAAACAGGGATGAATTTGAGGGCGTGGCGATGGTGAAATTTGTCTGCCCTGGCACGGTGAGGAGTTGCGGTGTCCAGGCAGTTGAATTATCCAGTTTGCTCCGACTTTCAATCTGATAGACCCGGCCCGTGTCGGCATTGAGAATTGAAACCTGCAATTGATTGGCGAGCCAGCCAATACTTAGACGTGGAGCCGGGTTGGATTGCGCCTGGGCGATAATGCTGGTGGTGACCAACAGCAGAAGGGAGAAGTACCAAGCGCGCGAGAAACCCGACTGGCGAACTTTGACAGCGTCAATTGAAGTGGCAGACCGGTGAGGTTTCAGTGAGGTGACACTCAAAAGAGACATAAAGACGGGTAGCATCATTCCAGGCTTTTCTTTGTGAAAAAGCAGAAGCAGCAACCATGCCATCGGGATATCGCCTTATTCAAACCGGTAACCCGCTTCCCAAAGTTATTAAGCAGGACATAGTACGTCCCATTTTGGAAATTCCTGCGCCCGACCCGCAAACCGGGCGCGAGTTAATGCGCGATTTCTCTTTATCGAGCCCGCTGCTGAAACTCGGGCCCATACGTTTGCCGCCCGGTACAGCAGGTCGAACGAACGCCAATTTTCTGTCGGGCCAGGCCCGTATGAATCAGCGCCAAGCGGCGTCGATTAGCGGCACATTTCTCCCAGTGTTCAATTGCGGTCGTTTATTTCGGCTGTTCCTGGCGATACCACTGGATGGCGTACAGGATCATCTCCGTGGAGTTCTTCATCCCGAGCTTCTCCTTGATGCGGTTTTTGAACGAACCGACGGTGGGCAGCGCCACCTTGATCTCCTCGGCGATTTGCCGCGTGCCCTTTTCCTGGCCCAGCATGCGGAACACCTCCAACTCGCGGTCGCTCAGGCTTTCCAGCGGCAAGGGTGCCTCGGGCGTGCCCTGCAAAAATTTGGTCACCACCGCGCTGGCCATTTTTTCGCTGATGTGCACCTCGCCCCGGAGCACTTTGCGCATGGCCGCCAGGACGGTCTTGGCCGGCTCGCTTTTCATCACGTAGCCCATCGCGCCCGCCCGCAACGCCCGTTCGCCAAAGAGCGATTCATCGTGCATGGAAACCACCAGCACGGGCAAATCCTCCAGTTCACGCTTGATCGTTTTGACCAGGTCAATGCCGCTGCTGCCAGCCAGGGAAATATCGACGATCGCCAGGTCCGGTTGCAGCACCGCGAGTTCGGTCATCGCCTGGACGGCGTCGGGCGCATCGCCGCAGACATGCAGGTCCGGTTCCAGATTGATCATCTGCCGCAGGCCGTCGCGAAACATGGCGTGATCGTCCACGAGGTAAATCTGGCTCTTCTCTACGGCGGTGCCGGCGGTGGCCGGACCGGCTGGCGGCTGGGTGGCGGCGCCGGCTAGACTGCTGTTGCGAATTTCGCTCATGGATTTTTGGGTGGCTTTGGCGTCGAAGGCTGAAAGCTGCAAGTCAATTCAGTGCCATGTCCGGGTTGCGTTTTCAAGTCCAGATTTGCCCCGATCACGCGCGCCCGATAGCCCATGATGGCAATCCCCATGCCGGCACGGCGGGTTTGTTCCGGTTGAAATCCCGAGCCGTCATCGTGGATGGTCAGCAGCATGCGCTCCTTGGCCGGCACCAGCCGCAGGGTGATCGTCGTGGCCTGGCTGTGCCGCGCGGCATTCAAGACCGCTTCCTGGGCGATGTAATAAACGTGGAGCGCCACGGAATTATCCAGATCCGTTGGCGGCTCGGGGCAGGCGAACGTGCAGTTGATTTTAAACCGGTTCGCCGTGATTGCGGCCAGTTCCTCCAGCGCGGAAACCAAACCATTTTCTTCCAGCCGGACCGGGAACAACCCGCGCGCCACGCCCCGGGTCTGGTTCAGTGACTCGCTGATCAGATCGCCAATGCCCTCCGCCTCGGCGGATTCCGCCGGGGCCTTGTCCTGCAGGCGGCGCGCCAGACCGTGGATCCGATACGAGATTGCCGCGAGTTGCTGGCAAACGCCATCGTGCAAATCATGCCCGATGCGCTGCTGCTCCTTGTTGGATATTTCCAGAATCTCCTTCTCCAGCCGCTTCCGCTCCGTGATGTCGCGCCCGATGCCTTCCACTTCAATCTGCCGGCCGTTCAGGACGATCATCCGGGGATTGATTTCCAATTTGATGCGCTGGTTGGAAGGGGTGACAAAATCCCACTCCGTGGCCGGCACCGGCTGGCCCTGCAAAACCTGGTCCAGCCACTGGCGTGCGGCCGGCCGCTGGTCTTGCGCGATCAAATCGAGCAGATTGGCCGAAAGCAGTTCTACCCGTTTGCGTTCGAGCAATTGTTCGCCCGTGCCATTGATGGAAGTCAGCCGGCCCGTCAGATCATGCGTGAAGACCACATCGTTGGCATTTTCCAGCAGCTCAAAAAAGCGTTCTTTTAAAACCGCCTCAGCCTGCAATTTTTCCTGGATGATCCGGGTTTGCCGGCGCACACGCTCGCGCAAAATGGCCACCCAGGCAAACGCGCCCAGAACCGTCGCCAGCAGCGTTATCACCGCCCACAGCAGGCGCTGCAAGGTCCACCATGGCGGCTGCTGTAACACCACCGCGTCAGCCGGCGACCGCATTAAGATGCGAAACGAGGCCACGCGCCAGTCTTCGCCGTAGTGCCAGTCCTGCACGGCTTCGACCACGCAGACGCCGGTGACTGAAACTTTGCTGCCGACTTGCAGCCGTTCCAGGCTGGCATTCGCGAGCGGTTCGCGCAGATATGCATGGAACACAAACCCGCCGCTTTGCAGCGCCAGAAACGGCTCCTGACTGTGCTGCGCCCGGTCGAGCAGCGTGGCTTCCACCGTCACCAGGCGGCAGTCATAATCGCCTTTCAAAGCCTGGTCCGCCGTGATTTTCACCGGCGTCACTTCCGGCCCGGGTTTGATTTTCCGGTAAACGCCGCTTTCCATCATGGGGGTATATTCGCCCCGCGCGGGAAAGCCGAGCACCTCCACGGTGTCGCCCACGGCGGCCCGGGTGCTTTCGCTGGTCTGGATGCAAAGCCCCTGTTGCCCGCCCTGGATGTAAAGCCGGTCGCCGTAGCGCAGCGTCATGGTGCCGACCACTTTCAGGCGATGGCCGTAGGAACCTTGCGCGCTGTATTGCAGCAGACTGGCCAGCGGCTGGGCCTCGATGCCAAAGGGATCCGCGGGCGCCGCCTTTTCAATCATGAGGTCTTCGGGCCGGGGCACGAGCAGCCCAAAATTAAACAGTTGGTGTTGCCGGTTGAACTGCGTGAAACACACGCCGCGCACCCGGAGCGTGCTGTCAATGAGTGCTTCGGCCCGGGCCACCGGCAGTTCCTTGGCATACACCGTCAACCGGCCCTCGCCGGTGGCCACCTCGATTTGAAAATAGAGCCGGTTTTCTTCCAGCCGTACCGCACGCACCACGCCGCGCACCTCGACGAGCTGGCTGTCTTCGCGACCGCTGCTCAACTCTTCAAACGAGACCGGTTTGGCGGCGGGGAAAGTCCCGGGACCGATCAGGCGCATGTGTTCCACCCAGACGACCGGTGCAAATTCGCCCCGGCCCGTGTAACCATCCACCTCCACCCGCTGGCCCATCACCGCGCCCGGCACATCGGCGAGGGGATAAAGGTAAATGCCCGCCGTATCATCCTGAAGAAAGCGAAATTGTTTGTCCGGGGCGCGCTGATCATAAAAGGTCAGCAGCCCTTCCAAGTGGACCGGATACCGGCGTTCGGCTTCGGCGGACGAGAGTTGCCGCACTTCGACTGCGGTGTGCAATGTTCGCAGTCCGGCTTCCGCGGCCAGCGCGTGCCACCCGGCGGCCAGCCAGAGCAGCACCGCCGGCATCAGCCCCCGGCAGACCGGGAGGAGGTAAGTAAACAAGCGCAGCGGGGACATACTTTAGGCGGTCTGAGCCGGCTTCGCCGCTTGGAGCGGCGTTGCGGAATCAGATTCAGGTTGCATCTGGCATTGGTTAAGGGCTGACCGGATAAATTGCAAGTCTGGCGTGCCGGTAGCCGGGACAGCGCGTGGTGCGGTTCTCATCGCCGGGCGCAGTCTCGGGCGAAGGTTACGAACGGACGGGCCTCATTTCTCGCCGGTACGTTTCATGCGTTCGTGACCAACCGTGTTTCACGTGTTTTGCCCGGCGGTCTGGGCGGCGTCAGTATCGGGCATTGGTGATGACCTGATTTGCGGCCTTTGGTGGTGGAAATCGAAAAGCCTCCGAATTAACGGAGAAATATTAAAAACTGGTGTGGAGGTTTATAGGTTTGGGTGCAACCGGACACAGAAGTCGATTTGAGAGGAAAGTGCGTTCCAAACGAATGTGCGGCGAGCGACTATTAACGCCAACAGGTCGGCCTGGACGGGTTAAAATTGGGTCTTATTGGGTTTGTTTTCAACTTTTCATTTTTCGTAAAATCACTGCATACTGCTACAATTCAGCGACGAATAAAAATAGTTTGGGTTTGTTTCTCCAATTTACCTTTTTGCGGAACCTGCCAAGGTTGGATGAATGGGGAAATATTTCCCGTTCCGACGGCGGGGCTTGCTGGCCGGGGTTGGCGCTTGGATTTCTGAAAAATTTAACGGCCCGTTTTTCATGGTCACAGAATCTTGGTGGTGCAATGGGTGGCACAGGCAGGGCAGAGGTGAATAGCTTCCAGCTTGGAGCTGTGGAGCATATTTCCGCCTCAGTCTTTTTTTACGCCGACTTAAAATAGATTATTAATGGAATTTTGCCTTCGGAATCAACATTGGGCTGCGGGTCATCAAAAGGATTGTTTCGTCATTAGGGGGCTGATGGGCTGGCTTTGGTTGCGGGCAGGTGCCGTTGCGGTTAAAGCTTTCGCCTGCGGATGGCAGGCAGATAAGGAATTTCTGGGGTGGCGGCAGGAATAGGGCCGGCCCAAGAAATCGGGTTTCAAACCGGCGTGAGGGCTGAAGCATCAGGGCTGCGGGGGAGCAATCATTCGCCCGCATCGCGAGGCAAAGCCGGTTCTTGCAACGGAGGTCCAAGCTGGCAGTGCAAATCAGGCTGCGCAATTCCAGGTGGAAGCTTGGTCAGAGAACGGTTGCGAGATTTGACGGGTTCGATTCCCGGGAGCTGCGTCCGTACCCAAAGTTCCGGCTCCGACTGACTGCTTTATTTCTAATAACCAATAGAATAAGTTCTCCATTTATAGTGCATTAACAAAAATACGGGCGTGGTTTTTCCTTCATCACCGAAATGTGGGCTCCCGTATTTGGGGGATAGCAACCTAAAAAATTGCTGTTATCATTAGGAAAGGGGCTGGTGTAATCTCGCATGTCTATCACTTTATCTTAATTAAAAGCGGCAGGCTAAAAAATGGACATAAGTGACTATAATTATGACAACACTAACTATATCAAGCACATACGCGCTTTTTTATAGACAATCGGTGGGTAATCCTGATACATTCCTGGCGTTACAAACCAGTACGTAAATAGAGCGATTATTAATTATTTTAATTGTTGTTTTTATGGGTGGTGCTTTGTCCTCAAGGAGCTTGGACAGATCGTTCTCAGTTGGAAGTCTAAAAACCAGTCATCATTTTTATATGCAAAATGTGAGAAAGTTTCGGTCATTAGGGATTGCCATCCTATCCTTGGGAGCAATCGGAGCCGGCGGTTTTCTTTCCGCACCGGCGCAAACCAACCTCGCGGTCACCGTGCTGCACGCCCCCAGCCTGAACAGCGGTACGATCCAAGGATCTTTGCAGCTGCTCAGTGGTGAGTCGACCACGCTCAACAGCATCGCGCTGACCGGCGATTTGTTGCTGCCGGGCACGCCCACGATCCGGCTTAACGGCAAACCCACGTTTGCCGGGACGAATGTGGGTACGGGAAGCGTGACGCCCACGGGCTATACGGTGACCATTAACAGTGGCAGCGCTTTCAATTATTTGCGCACACGTACGACGCCGACGACCTTGCCGGCGGTTTCGGCCCCGCCGGCGCCGACCGGCACGCGCAGTGTGAACATCAATACTTCCAGCCAATCCATTGGAGATCCCGCTACGCTCCGCGATTTGACGCTCAACAGCAGTGTTGGCGCGGTTTCCCTGCCGGCGGGCACGTTTGGTAATATTACCGTGAACAGCAGTGGTTCGAGCCTGGTAATTGGGGTGGCGGGTGGCGTGGTGCCAACGGTTTACAACTTTCAAAACCTGACCTTGAATTCCGGCTCCCTCAAAGTGGCCGGGCCGGTGATCGTGAATTTGGCCAATGGTTTGTCTCCGAGCGGGTCTTTGGGGGCGACCAATAATCCGCTATGGTTGAAATTGAATATTGCGAATGGCGGCCTCACGTTGAACGGCGGGGCGGCGTTTTTTGGTTCCGTGGTGGCTCCGAGTGGCGCGGTGACGGTCAACAGCAGCGCCACCCTGGCGGGTAATGTTGCTTGCAGTCAGTTTACGATGAATGGCGGTTGTTTGAAGTGGTCCAATACGGTGGTGCAGCCGCCGGTGGTCACCAATCAAAGCATCGTGGTGGCAGAGAACAGCTCCACCAACATCACCCTGACCGGTGCTGATCCGCAGGGTTATGCGCTGACCTATACGGTGGTGACAGTTCCCGCGCATGGTACGTTGAGCGGTACGGTTCCGAATCTGACCTATACTCCGGCGGCCAATTATTATGGCGCGGATTCCTTTACTTTCAGGGCCAGCAACGGCGTGACCAACTCGGCGGCGGCCACGGTGTCATTGAGCGTTAAACAGGTGATTTACCCGCCGGTGGCGATTGCGCAAAGTGTGAACGGTCTCGAAAATATCCCGGTGGCGGTGACGCTGGCGGGTACAGATCCGCAGGGTTTGGCGTTGACGTACGCCGTGGTGACTGCGCCCGCGCATGGTACGTTGAGCGGCACGGCGCCGAACCTGATCTATACTCCGGCAGTCAATTATTATGGCGCGGATGCCTTCACTTTCAAGGCCAGCAACGGGGTGACCAATTCGGCGGCGGCCACGGTGTCATTGACCATCAAACAGGTGATTTATCCGCCAGTGGCGATTGCGCAAAGTGTGAGCGGTCTCGAAAACATCCCGGTGGCGGTGACGCTGGCGGGTACTGATCCGCAGGGTCTGGCATTGACGTACGCCGTGGTGACTGCGCCCGCGCACGGTACGTTGAGCGGCACGGCGCCGAACCTGATCTATACTCCGGCAGTCAATTATTATGGCGCGGATGCCTTCACTTTCAGGGCCAGCAATGGCGTGACCAACTCGGCGGCGGCCACGGTGTCGCTGACCATCAAACAGGTGATTTACGCCCCGGTGGCGATCGCGCAGAGTTTGAATAATCTGGAGAACGCCGCGCTGGCGTTGACGCTGACGGGGACTGATCCGCAGGGTTATGTGCTGACCTATACGGTGGCGACCCAGCCCGCGCATGGTACATTGAGCGGCACGGCCCCAAATCTGACTTACACTCCGGCGACCAACTACCAAGGCAGCGATGCCTTCACCTTCTTGGTGAACAACGGTTATAGCAATTCCGCCCCGGCCACCATCAGCATCTACAACCAGCCGGTGGATTATCCGCCAGTCGTGGTGGCGGGTGCCAATCAAACCATTATTTTGCCCCAAAGCTCGGCGATTCTGTCAGGTCAAGTGACCTACGCGCCGTTCCCGGGGACGGTCAACACGGTGCAGTGGAGCAAAATCAGCGGGCCGGGCAATGTGTTGTTTGACAATCCCACGAGCCTGAACACGACAGCGAGTTTCAGCACGAATGGCATCTACCACTTGCAATTGGTGGCGAGCGATTCATTTTTGAGCGGCAGCAATGATTTGTACATCACGGTGGACGCCGCGCCGGTGGTGAGCGCGATGGGTTCCACCAACACGTTTCCGGGCGTGGTGACCTTGCAGGGCTCCGTCAGTGACGACGGCCTGCCGACCGGCAGCGCGGTGACGGTGTCTTGGAGCCTGGTGAGCGGCGCGGGTACGGTGGTGTTCGGTGACGCTTCGGCGACGAACAGTTCGGCCACTTTCAGCACGAACGGTCTCTATACCTTGCGCCTGACGGCGGATGACGGTATCGCCACCAATTACACGGATATTACCGTGCTTGAAAACCTGGCCCCGGTGGTGACTGCCGGTGATTCCATTTTGACCAACGGTTTGCAAGCCGTGATTCAGGGCAGCGTCAGCGACGACGGCCTGCCGGCAGGGGTGACGACGGTTTGGACGCAAGTCAGCGGTCCGGGCACGGTGGCGTTTGACCAGGCCACGGCCACGGGCACCACGGTGACGGCCAGCCAGTCCGGGGTTTATGTTTTGGCCCTGACGGCAACGGATGGTGCCGCCACGAGCTCCAGCCAAGTGACGGTGACCTTCAACCTGCCGCCGGCAGTGAATGCCGGGTTGGCGCAAAAGGTGAATTTTGGCACGGCGGCCACCTTGGCGGCCGTGGTCACGGATGATCAATTGCCCTTCAATAGCTTGAACAGCGTCTGGACCCAGGTGAGTGGTCCGGGGACGGCGACCTTTGCGGATGCCACGGCGACGAACACCACGGTGACCTTTGATCAACCGGGTGTATATATTCTGCGCCTGACCAGCAATGACGGTTTCGCGACCAACAGCGCGGAAGTGCTGATTGGTGTCAATGCCGCGCCGGTGGTTGCTGCGGGGGCGGGTCAAACGGTGGTTTTGGGTGTGCCGGTGACCTTGGCGGGAGCGTTTACGGATGACGGTGTTTCCGGTCTGCCGGTGACCGTGCAATGGGCGCAAGTCGGTGGCCCGGCCATCGCGGTGATCGACAATTCGGCAACGACGAACGCCACCGTGAATTTCGCGCAAAGTGGTGTGTATGTTTTCCAATTGACCGTCAATGACGGCATGGTGAGCGCGAGCGCCCAGACCACGATCATCGTGGATCAAGCGCCGACCGTGAGCGTGTTCACGCCTTCGACGGTGGTGACGTGGCCGGACAACAAACTGTGGTTGAATGGCCTGGTGCTGGATGATGGTTATCCGGCCGACGGAACTTTGACGAGCACCTGGAGCCTGGTCAGCGGACCGGGAACGGCTGATTTCTCGGTCATGACAGCGAGCAATGCACTTGCCGGTGTGGTGATCAGCAACGCCATGACCACGACGGTGACGCTCAGCAGCCCCGGCGTGTATGTGCTGGCCTTGACGGCCACCGACGGATTGACCACCAACAGCCAGAACCTGACCGTAACCGTGAATTCCACCCCGGTGGTGAATGCCGGGAGCAATCAAACGATCATCTGGCCGGTTGACGAGTTGATGCTGCAAGGCACGGTCGCGGATGATGGTTTGCCGACGGACGGCGCTTTGACCTCAACTTGGAGCGTGGTTAGCGGTCCGGGAACCGTGGAATTTGATGATGCCGGCCTGGCGGACGCGAACGCGACCTTCAGCGCGAGTGGCACTTATGTCCTGGCACTGACGGCCAGTGACGGCATTTCGAGCAGCAGCAGCACCGTGACGATCACGGTGGACGAGGCGCCGGCGGTGGTGATCAGCACGCCATCGATTATCATCACCTGGCCGAGCAATCAGGTGACTCTCGAGGGGGTGGTAACCGATGACGGCCTGCCCACGGGTGCGGCGTTGACCAGCGCTTGGAGTGTGGCGAGCGGCCCGACCAATGTCCTGTTTTCGACGACCTCGCAAAATGCCATCCTGGCGCTCGGCAGCCAGGTCAACCAACTCACGACCACGGCCACGTTCGGCCAACCCGGTTCCTATGTGGTGAGCCTGACGGCGGATGATTCACTGGCCACGAACACGGCCAGTGTCACGGTCATTTTGAACCAGGCCCCCGTGGTGAACAGCGCTCCGGTGCAGGCCGTTTTCGGTGCGCCGGTCGCGCTCGCGGCCACCGCCACGGATGACAAGTTGCCCTATAATCAATTGACCACCAGCTGGTCGCAGGTGAGCGGGCCGGGGATCGCGACCTTTGCGGATGCCACGGCGACCAATACCACGGTAACTTTTGATCAAGCGGGTGTTTATACGCTCGCCGTGACGGTGAGTGACGGGGTGGTGGCCAGCAGCGCCGTCAGCACGGCAACCGTAACGACCGCGCTGCAACCTTACGCTGCGGATACCAATACGTTGGTGCTGTTTCACTTCAATGAAACCAACAGCACCGTCACCACCAACCTGGGCACCTTGGGCGGCAATGCCTACTGTGTGACCAACGGTACCGCTGTGGCGAGTCCCGCCACGGTAACCACCATCCTGGGCGCGGCGGGTTACACGAACTTTGGCACGGCGGCCGCGTTTGTTGGTGGCAAGCTGATCGGCTATGACTACAACAAGAGTGGTGCTTTCAACGGTGATGTCAGTGCCTCGTCGTTGAGCGCGGACGCGTTCCCCATGAGCAAATTGAACATTGGCAACGGCGGTCAAACCCCCTGGACGTTGGAAGCGGTCATTTATCCGACGGCGACCAATGTAAACCAGGAAATTATCACCACGGATTCCACCGCGACCAGCCGTGGTTTCCAATTCCGCCTGAACACCGCCGGTCAATTGGAATTGAATTTGATTGCGGCCGGTGCGGATTTGGTGACGGCAATTCCAACGCTCGCCAAGGATCCGATCAACGGTTATGTCCCCAATACTTGGTTTCATGTCGCCGCCACCTACGACGGCGCGAACGTGATCCTGTACTGGACGAAGCTGTCTCCTGCGGTTACGGCCGCGCACCCGATCAGCACCAATGCGGTGGTGGTGGGCACCACGTTTGGGGCTGCTTCAGGTCCATTGGGCATCGGCAACCGCACCCGCGGTGCGGCCTCCGAACCTTTTCTGGGCAGAGTTGATGAAGTTCGTATCAGCAGCGTGGCCCGTTCGGCAGCGCAAATGTTCTTTACGAACTACCTGCCCACGATTACGCCGACGGTTGCGTCCGTGACCAACCCGGTTTATGTGGGCATGTCGGTGGTGCTGAGCGCCACGGTCAGCGGCCCGCAGCCGGTGACGGTCAAGTGGCAAACCGACGGCGGCACCAGCGGGTCGATTTGGACGAATCTGTTGAACTCCAACACCAATGCCTACACCCTCAATACTTCGGGCATGGCGGCGGGCAGTTACCAATATCGTCTGGTGGCCACGAACCCCAACGGCTCCGCCACCAATGCCCCGGCGACGCTGGTATTGCGCGTGGAACAAGGTCCAACGGTGGTGATTGCCGCGCCGGCGGTGGTCAACTGGCCGGGCAACCAACTCAGCCTGGCGGCGACGATTACCGATGACGGCCTGCCTTCGGGCAGGACGTTGAGCAGCACCTGGAGTGTGGTGAGCGGCCCGGGCAGTGTGACCTTCTCGACCGCTTCCCAGACCTTCACGCTTGCGGGCAGCAGCGTGACCAACACCGTGTCCACGACGGCCACTTTCGGCCTCTATGGCACCTATGTTTTGAGCCTGACGGCGAATGATTCGCTGATTACGAATACAGCGACGACGACGGTAATGGTGAACCAGGCGCCGGTGGCCAATGCGGGAGCCTCCCAGACGGTGAGTTTTGGCAGCACGGTGACGCTGGCGGGGACGGCCACGGATGACCAGTTGCCCAATAATGTTTTGACCACCACCTGGTCACAAGTGCGCGGCCCGGGCACGGCGACGTTTGCCAATGCGGCTTCAACCAATACCACGGTGACGTTTGATCAAGGTGGTATTTATACGCTGCGCCTGACGGCCAACGACGGTTCGGCAACGGGCACCTCGGATTGCCAGATCTTCGCGCCTACGCCGCTGCAACCCTACGCCGTGGATACGAATACCTTGGTGTTGTTCCACTTCAATGAAACCAACACCACCGTCACCACCAACCTGGGCAGCCTGGGTGGCAATGCCTACTGCGTGACCAACGGCACCGCGGTCGCGAGCCCTGCCACCATCACCACGATCCTGGGAGCGGTGGCTTATTCCTCGAACTTTGGCACGGCGGCCGCGTTTGTTGGTGGCAAGCTGATCGGGTACGACTATAACAAGAGTGGCGCTTTCAACGGTGATGTCAGTGCCTCGTCGTTGAGCGCGGATGCCTTCACCATGAACAAGTTGAACATGGGGAACGGCGGTCAGACGCCGTGGACGCTGGAGGCGATGATCTGTCCGACGGCCACCAATGTGAACCAGGAAATCATCACCACGGATTCTTACGCGGGCAGCCGTGGCTTCCAATTCCGCCTGAATACGGCGGGGCAGATTGAATTGAATCTGATTGCGGCCGGCGCTGATCTGGTGGTGCCCATTCCTACGCTCGCCAAGGATGCGGTCAATGGCTATGTCGCCAACACCTGGTACCATGTGGCCGCCGCCTATAACGGCACGAACGTGGTGTTCTATTGGACGAAGTTGTCCCCAACGATTACGGCGGCCAACCCGATCAGCACGAATGCCGCGACGGTGGGAACCACGTTTGGGGCGGTGACCGGGCCGCTGGGCATTGGCAATAAAACGCGGGCGGCGGCGGGCGAGCCGTTCCTGGGCAAGATTGATGAAGTCCGCATCAGCAACGTGGCCCGTTCGGCATCGCAAATGTTCTTTGCCCCGTACCTGCCGTCGGCCACACCGACGGTGATTTCCCCGGCCAATCTGGTCTATGCGGGAACGACGGTCACCGTGAGCGCCACGGTGAGTGGCCCGCAGCCGATGGCTTACGCCTGGCAATGCGACGGAGGCACGAGCGGAGTAACGTGGACGAACCTTTTGAATTCGACCACGAATACTTGCAGTGTTGACACCACCGCCCTCGCGGCCGGCAGTTATCAATACCGCTTGGTGGCCTCGAACTCGAACGGCCTCATCACCAACACCCCGGCAACCCTGAGCGTACTGAGCTCTTCCGGCTTGATGGTCAATGCCGGAGCGGCCCAAACCGTGGATTTGGGCACGGTGGTTTCGCTGCTGGGATCCGTCGTCAGCAGCCAGTCGCAGGCGGTCACGGCCGACCAGCTCACACCTTATGCCTTGACCACGCGCTGGTCGCAGGTAAGCGGGCCGGGCGCCGCCACGTTTGCGGATGCCACGGTGACCAATACCACGGTAACCTTTGATCAAGCAGGCT
>Ga0302321_100000629_pt1 | contig 30670 bp, 25 predicted proteins | sample Fen_T0_1_FD_202505 | JGI IMG/M metagenome (GOLD analysis project Ga0302321, IMG submission 202505) | Peat permafrost microbial communities from Stordalen Mire near Abisko, Sweden - Fen_T0_1 | ecosystem: Environmental > Terrestrial > Soil > Wetlands > Permafrost | place: Sweden: Abisko... | reverse complement strand
GCTACCCCGACGCGCGGATCATCTTCGTCGACACCGAGACGTCCAACTGGACGTTCGACCCGGTGCGGCGGCAGTTCTTCTGGCACCGGTTCTTCAGCCACCAGCCGGACCTGAACTTCGAGAACCCCGCCGTCCAGGAAGCGATCATCGACGTCGTCCGGTTCTGGCTGGACCTGGGCATCGACGGGATCCGGCTCGACGCGATCCCCTACCTGTTCGAGGCCGAGGGCACCAACTGCGAGAACCTGCCGGCGACGCACGACTTCATCCGCCGGGTGCGCCGCGCCGTCGACAAGGACTACCCGGGGCGCATCCTGCTGGCCGAGGCCAATCAGTGGCCCAAGGACGTCGTCGCGTACTTCGGTACGGAGACCGAGCCCGAGTGCCACATGGCCTTCCACTTCCCGGTGATGCCGCGCATCTACTACGCGCTGCGGGAGGAGAAGGCCGCGCCGATCGTCGACATCATGCGCGACACCCCCGACATCCCGGCGGGGGCCCAGTGGGGCACGTTCCTGCGCAACCACGACGAGCTCACGCTCGAGATGGTGACGACCGAGGAACGCGCCGCGATGTACGGCTGGTACGCGCCCGACGCCCGGATGCGGGCGAACGTCGGCATCCGGCGCCGGCTCGCGACGCTGCTCGACGGCTCGCGCGCCGAGCTGGAGCTGATCAACGCGCTGCTGCTGTCGCTGCCGGGCTCGCCGTACCTGTACTACGGCGACGAGATCGGGATGGGCGACAACATCTGGCTGCCCGACCGGGACGCCGTCCGCACCCCGATGCAGTGGACGCCGGACCGCAACGCCGGCTTCTCCACCGCGGACCCGGGCAAGCTCTACCTGCCGACCGTGCAGTCACTGGTGCACCACTACAACTCGGTGAACGTCGAGGCGCAGCTGGCCACCAAGGCGTCGTTGCTGCACTGGACCCGGGCGATGCTCGCCAAGCGGCGCCAGCACCCGGTCTTCGGGCTGGGCACGTTCCTGGCGCTCGAGGTCGACAACCCGCACGTGCTGGCGTTCCTGCGGGTGCTCGAACCGGGCGCGGCGCCCGACGAGCCCGCCGAGACCGTGCTGTGCGTCAACAACCTGTCGAGCTCCCCGCAGGCCACCCGGATCGAGCTGCCCGACCACGCCGGGTCGTCGCTGGTCGACCTGTTCGGCGGGAGCGGCTTCCAGGCGGTCGGCGCCGACGGCGTGCTGCCCATGACGCTGGGCTCGCGGGACTTCTTCTGGCTCCGGCTGGGGACGGCGACGGCTCCGGCGGACGGGGGGGCCCCGCTCCCGTGACCGGCAGTCTCCTGGCGACGTCGATGTCCCACCTGCTCGGGCCGTGGCTGGCCGGGCAGCGCTGGTACGCCGCCAAGGGGACGGTCACGACCGCGCCGCAGCGCCTGGGCGGGTTGCGGCTGCGGGACGACGACGGCGCGGTCGGGGTGGAGGTGCACCTGGTCGTCGTCCCGGGGGCCGACGGCACCCGCACGACGTACCAGGTGCCGCTGACCTACCACGCCGCCGAGCAGCCGCAGCTGGCGCACGCCCTGGTCGGGAGGTTCGAGCACCCCGAGCTCGGCACCCGGTGGATCTACGACGGGCCGCACGACCCGGTGTTCGTGCAGGCGTGGCTGGAGCTGCTGGACGGCGGCCGGGCGGCCGGCGACGGCAGCGCGGTCGGCGTCCGGCAGCGCGTCGGACCGCCTCCCGCCGGGCCCGCCCAGGTGCTGCGCGGGGAGCAGTCGAACACCTCGATCATCATCGGCCGGGGCGGCCCGGACCCGGTGATCGTCAAGCTCTTCCGGGTGCTGCACGCGGGCACGAACCCGGACGTCGTCGTCCAGACCCGGCTCGCCGCGGCCGGCTGCGACCGGGTGCCGCACCCGGTCGGGTGGGTCGAGGGCACCTGGCCGTCGCCGGGGCCCGACGGCGGCACGGTCCAGGGGCACCTGGCGTACGCGTGCGAGTTCGTCCCGGACGGCGAGGACGCCTGGCGGGAGGCGTGCGCCGCCGTCGAGCGCGGCGAGCCCTTCGACGTCCCGGCGCGCGGCCTCGGCGTCGCCACCGCCCAGGTTCACCGGGCGCTGGCGGCGGCCCTGCCGACGCGAGCCGTCGACGCGGCCGAGCTGGCCGGGATCGCGGCCGGGCTGCGACGCCGGATCGAGTGGGCCGTGGGGCACGCCCCCGCGCTGGCGGCGTTCGCCCCGGCCGCGCGGGCGGCCGTCGCGGCGCTGGCCGACCTGACCGGCCTGCCGGACCTGCAGCAGGTCCACGGCGACTACCACCTCGGGCAGGTGCTGCACTCGCCGACGCGGGGCTGGGTCCTGCTGGACTTCGAGGGCGAGCCGCTGCGCCCGCTCGCCGAGCGGCTCGAACCCGACCTGGCCCTGCGCGACGTCGCCGGGATGCTGCGGTCGTTCGACTACGCGGCGCAGCACGCCACGGTCGGCCTGGACGCCGCAGACCCGGCCGCCCGGGCGGCGGACACCTGGGCGGCCGGTGCCCGCCGGGCCTTCCTGGCCGGGTACACCGGGGCCGGCGGCCGGGCGGGTCACGGCCCGGAGGCCGCGCTGCTGCGCGCACTGGAGATCGACAAGGCGCTGTACGAGGTCGTCTACGAGACGTTGAACCGGCCGGCGTGGGTGCCGATCCCGATGGCGGCGCTGGACCGGCTCACCGCGGCCGGCTGACGTCAGCCGGCGCACGGTGACCGGGTGGCCACAGCCGGCGCCACGGTGGCCGGGTGGCCTCAGCCGGCGAAGGACGGCGGGACGTTGCCGGGCACCATGCCGACCCAGGTGGTGAGCACGGCGCAGACGATCACGAGGACCAGCACCAGGAGCGCCATCACCCGGATCGGGGCCAGACCGGCAGGAGCGCGGGGCGCGACACGTCGCAGCCGTCGCCGGGACGCCGGCACCAGGAGCACCCGACCGCGCGCGGCGCGGGCGTAGACGCAGATCACCGTCACGGCGATGCTGCCGTAGAAGCCGAACTCCACCCATTCCTGCACCAGGATGGCCGGCGACGCCGACGTCCCGGTGGCCCTCATCGCCACCTGGTAGACGATCATCCAGGCGAACCCGGGGAGGGTGGCCAGCGGGGGCGCGAGGTCCCACAGGACGGACCGGTGGAACACGGAACCGGCGGGCCGGGCGAGACTGCTCAGGACGACGCCGCCGACGCCCATGAGCAGCTCCACGGCGTCGGCGATGTCGTCGGCCTGGACCGGGACACCGATGTCGATGTTGTGGAGGTTGGTCTCGCCCTGCCGGTTCCCCTGGGCCAGCTCGGCGGGGGTGCTCCAGCCGACCACGCGCTGACCCCAGGAGATCTCCTCGCCCGCCATCCCGAGCGCGACCACGCCGACCAGCACCAGGAGGATGGCGAGGAACCACCGGCCCTGGCGCGCGAAGCGCAGTGCGGCGGCGAAACCGGCCAGGCAGGCGAGCGCCAGGAACCCGAACTGGCACCACTCGACCACGTGGTCCTCGCGGAGCAACCAGTAGAAGTCCCACTTGGCGACGACGTAGATCACCGCCAGGAGCGGGAACCCCGTCGTGGGCGTCCAGAACAGGGCACGCCCCCACCACCGACGCATCCCGTCGATGGCGGCGTCCTGGTCGACGAAGCTGAACGTGCCGCGCCAGCCGAGGGTGACCCGCCCTCCCCCGAGGGGCGCACGATGCCGTGGCTGCGCAATGACCATCCCGAGTGGGCCCTCCGATGGCGTGATAAGAGACCCACAAACTACTACTAACGATCGACGTCCGTCGGGAAAAGCCCGGGTGAACAGCCCACTCGGTGGACCTCAGGCCGGACTAGCCGTCCTGGGCGATGGCGGACTCACCGGCGGCGGCCAGCCGGTCGGCGGCCGTCGCGGCGGACTCGATCGCGGCCACCGCGGCCGGATCGACCCCCTCCGCGGCGCGGGTCCCGGCCGAGCCCTTGCCCAGTGCGGCGACACCCGTCGTCGCAGGTCGGGCGGGGTCCGCGGCCATGACGGTCGAGGTCGGGGCGGGGGCGGCGGCCGGCGATGTGGAGCTGCCGGCGGACCGCAGCCCCCGGCCCCCGCACCCGGCCAGCGCGACGACGAGGAGCGTCCCGGCGAGGAGCGCCGTCGTCGTCCGGACGCCCGGGCGGCCCCTGGCCGGAGCGACGTGGATCACGACGACGCCTTCGGGGCGGGCGCCGCCGCACCGTGGTCGGCGCAGACCTGCTGGGCGTCGCCCAGCTTGGCCAGGATGTCGGGCAGCTGGGAGTCGATGTCCTTGCGGACCGCGAGCCGGTCGCTGAGCAGGCGCTCCAGGTCGGCGTGGCCGTCCGCCTTCGCCCTGGCGATGCGGGCCTCGAGGAAGGCGATGGAACCGCGGGTGTCCACACCGGCGTGGAACCGGGTCTGGACCCGCTGCAGTCGCGCCAGCCGGTGCGGAATCCGGTCGCAGGCCCGGTCCAGGCGGTGCTCGGGGTCGGTCGTGCCACCCGTCGTGGCGCCGGTCGTGCTGCTGGTGGTCGCCGGGGCGGTGTCCGCCTGCGCCACGGTCACGCCGAGCAGGGGGACGGTGACGGCGGTCGCGACGGCGGCGGTCCGCCACACGAGGGTCGATACGCGCATGGGAGGTGGTCCTCTCCGGTGGGTCCGGTGGGTCGATCTACTGGGTCGCTCTGGTGACTCGGTCTCGTCACCGCTGCTGGGCACCGCGGTGGTGCCCGAGCAGAACGGTGCCGCCCCGGAGTGACGCGATCGATCGACGAACGTAAGCGTGGTGTACGAGCACGCGGCCGTGATCATGCTGTGGGCACGACCGGCGCGGAGCTGGCTCCTGGCCGCCTGGCTGACTGACTGACTGACTGACTGACTGACTGACTGACTGGCTGGCTGGCTGGCTGGCTGGCTGGCTGGCTGGCTGGCTGGCTGGGAGGTCGGCGCACCGCTGAAGGGCGGATCGGCGCGGTTTGCGCCCGTCCTGCCGTCGTGAACTGCGCCGATACCGCGACCGAGGGATCGGTGAACTCGACGCTGAACCGCAACGGTGGTCCCGACCACCGGAACTGTTCCGCGACGCGTTCACCGTCGCGGTCAGCACGACGTCGCACGTTCAACCGTGCATGATCACGACGGGGTGGGGGGGAGGGTGACGGCGAAGCAGACGCCGCCCTCGGGGGCGGGGACGGCCTCGGCGTGGCCGCCCATCCGGCGCGCCAGTTCGCCGACGAGGGCGAGACCCACGCCCGACCCGACGGCGCGCCGGCCGCGGTAGCGCTCGGTGAGGCGACCGCGCTCGAAGGCGACCGCGAGGTCGTCGGGGGTGAGGCCCGGCCCGCCGTCGCGCACCTCGACGCGCACTCCGCCGCCCGGCGTCGGGCCGCAGGCCAGCACCAGGGGGGCGCCGGCGGGCAGCACCTTGAGGGCGTTGTCGGCGAGCGCGTCCACGATCTGGCGCAGCCGCTCGCCGTCCGTGACGACCACCGGTCCGGAGGGCGGCACCGCGGCCGAGAGGACGACGCCGGCCGCGGCGGCCCGAGGCACGAACGCGGCGTGCGCCGCGCGCACGAGCGCGCCGACGTCCGTGGGCGCGGCGACCAGCCGGAAGTCGTCGGCCTCGAGCCGGGCGAGCGCCATCAGGTCCTCGACGCGGCGCTGCAGGCGGCCGGACTCGGCGGCGATGACGGACGCCGCGTGCGGCACCTCCGCCGGCGGGAGCCCGTCCTGCAGGGCCTCGGCGTACCCGGCCACGGCGGTCAGCGGGGTGCGCAGCTCGTGCGACACGGCCAGCAGGAACCGGCGTTGCCGCTCCTCGCTGGCGGCCAGCGCCGTCGAGAGCGCGCCGAGCGCGTCGGCGACGGCGACGACCTCGGCCGGGCCGGCGGGGTCGAGCTGCACGTCGCGGTCCCCGGCGGTGAGCCGGCGGGCGGCGGCGGCGACCCGTCGCAGCGGCCGGGTCACCGACAGCGCGAAGGCCAGGCCGGCGAGGACGCCGCCGCCGAGCCCGAGCGCGCCGCCCAGCAGGGCCCGGCGCCGCTGCGGCGCGGTGAGCCGGCTGGCGGCCGCCTCCTGCCGGGCGACGAGCACGGCCCGGCCGTCGCCGGTGGGCCGGGCCGCGACGAGCCAGTCGAAGCCGTCGACGGTGCGGGTCTGCGCCGGGGTGTCGTCGCCGGCGCCGGTGACGTCGGCGGCGGTGAACGGCGGCACCACCGCCGCGCCGGGCCGGGCCAGGTCGACGGTGTAGCCGCGCCCGCGCCACAGCTGCACCACCCTGAGGGCCTCGGCCGCGGCGCGGGGGCGACCGGCGGCCCGCAGCGCGACCTGGTCGGCGGCCTGGGCGACGAGCCGGGAGGCCTGATCGGCGTTGGTGCCACCGAGCACCCTGGCCAGTGCGAACGTGGTCAGCGCCGAGCTGGCGACCGCCACCGCCGCGACCAGCAGCAGCATGCGGGCGGTCAGCGAGCGCATCACACCACCGCCACGGCCTGCGCCACCGCCACGGCCACCGCCACCGCCGGGCTCGGCGTCCTCATGGCTCGACGGCGTAGCCGACGCCGCGCACGGTGCGCACCCGCGCAGCCGCGCCGATCTTGGCCCGCACCTGGGCGACGTGGACGTCGACGGTGCGGGTCGGCGTCCCGGCGGGGTAGCCCCAGACGTCGGTGAGCAGCTCCTCCCGGGCGAACACCCGCCCGGGCCGACGCATCAGGTGGGCCAGCAGGTCGAACTCGGTCGTGGTGAGGTCGACGGGGACACCGGCGGCGGCCGCCCGGCGGGTCTCCAGGTCCAGCACGACGCCGCCGACGGCGAGCCGGCCCCCGGCGGCGACGGGCGACCCGCGGCGCAGCACCGCGCGGACCCGGGCGACGAGCTCGCGCGGGCTGAACGGCTTGGTCACGTAGTCGTCGGCGCCGAGCTCGAGCCCGACGACCCGGTCCAGCTCGTCGTCGCGGGCGGTGACGAAGATGACCGGCGTCCAGTCGCCGGCGGCCCGCATCCGGCGGCAGACCTCGGTGCCGTCGATGCCGGGCAGGCCGACATCCAGGACGACGACGGCCGGCCGGTCACGGGCGACGGCGGCGAGCGCGGCCACGCCGTCGGGGACGACGTGCGCGGTGAAGCCCTCCCGCGCGAGGGAGCCGCGGATGAGCTCGGCGATGGCGGGCTCGTCCTCGACGACGAGGATCAGGCCGGCGCCCGGGGTGCTGGACACGGCGCCCATGCTGCCTCACACCCGCCCGCCCACCGGTGATAATCACCGTTAGTGATTGAGTTGCATCTCTGCGTATCGGATCAGTAGGGTTGCGGAGCCGGCGCCGAGACATGTCGGACACCGCCGAGTCTGACGCTTCTCGCGTTGACCAGATGACGGACGTGGAGACGACCCCCGTGAGCTCGATGTCTGTGCCGCAGGCTCCTGACCGGCCGGTCCGCCCGGCCCCGGGACCCACCGTGGACCGTTCCCCGGCACCGACGATCACGCGCCGGCGCCCGCGTCCGGCGACGGCCGCGCTCGCCGGCCGCCAGGTCCTGGTGGTCGGCCCCGAGTACGCCTCCCACGACGCGCTGCCCGGCGCGCTGCCGGACGGCGGCGCGGCGCCCTACACGACGGCGATCGCCGAGCACCTGGCGACGTCGGCGGCCGGGGTCACCGTGCTGACCGGCATGCCGCGGCACCCGGACGGGCGCCTGCCCGCCCCGTACCGGCGGGTGCTGCGGACCGCCGAACCGGGCTGGTACGCCCCTGAGCGGCCCCGGGTGATCCGGCTACGCCGGCTCGGCGGTGGCACGCCGCTGCCCGGCACCGGACGGCGGGCGCTGCGCGAGCTGACGTTCCTCGCCAACGCGGTGTCCGCCGGGCGCGGGCAGCCCGCGGACCTGGTCCTGGGGATCACCCCGGGCCCGGCGGGGGTGGCCGCCGCCGCGCGGCTGGCCCGGCACTACGGCGCGCCGCTCGTGACCGTCGTCCAGTCGCCGGTCGGCGCGCACGCCTCCCGGCCGGCCCTCGCGCTGGAGCGGTACGCGCTGTGCCACAGCGCGCAGGTCGCCGTGGCCGCGGAGTGCTACCGGGACTCGCTCCTGGCCGCGGGCGTGGACCCGGCCCGGTTGCACCTGCTGCCGACGTGGTCGCGGGTGCGCCCGACCGCGCTGTCCCGGGCGGCGGCGCGGGACGCGCTGGGCTGGGACCAGGACCGGTTCGTCGTCGTGGCGGCCGGGCCGCTCGACCACCACCAGGACGGCGCCACGGCGGTGGAGGCGGCCCGGCTGCTGGACCACCGGCTCGCCGACCTTTACGACGACCCGTACGACGACCCGTACGACGACCCGCCGGCCCGACGCGACCGCCGCGACGGCGACGGGCGGGTCGAGATCCTCCTCGTCGGCGACGGGCCGCAGCGGGCCGCGCTCCAGCAGCAGGCCTTCGGGGTGGCCGGCCTGCGCGTGCTGGACCCGGTGGACGACGACACCCTGCCGCTCGTGCTCGCGGCGGCCGACGTCCTGCTGCTCGGCGAGACGTCCGCCACGGGGACGGCGACCGCCTCCGGGCAGCTGGCCGGGTACCTCGGCGCGGCGCGCGCGGTGGTGGCGGCGGTCCGGCCGGGGGGCTCGACCGCGGCGGAGCTGCTGCGCGCCGGCGGGGCCGGCGTCCGCATCGATCCGGGCGACCCCGACGCCCTGTGCCGGGTGCTGCTCGACCTGCGGTCGGCGGGCCCCCGGCGCGCCGCGATGGGCCGGGCCGGCGGTCGCTACGCCCGCGCCCACCTGGGTCGCGAGGCGTCGCTGCGGCGCCTGGACGCGATCGTCGAGGCCGCCCTGGCACACCCGTGGTCGGAGGGCTGCTGATGCGCGTCCTGCATGTGGTGACCGTCGTGGACGACGACGGCTCGGCGGGGGGCGCGCTCGCGGTCGCCGTCAACCAGTGCATCGAGCTGCGTCGTCGGGGGCAGGACGCGCGGATCGCGGGCGGGTGGGGTGGCTCGGGGCCGGCGCCGACGCAGCTGGAGGGCGTGCCGGTGCACCTGTTCCGGGCCCGGCGGATGGTTCCCGGGCTCGGCGGGTCGGGCCTGTTCTCCCCCGCGCTCCTGCGCTGGGTGCGCTCGCGTGCCGCCGGTTTCGACGTCGTCCACCTGCACCTGGCCCGCGACCTGATCCTGCTCGCGGTCGCCGGACGGCTGCAGCGGCTCGCCGTGCCGTACGTGGTGCAGACCCACGGCGCGCTCAATCCGCGACCGGGCGGCGCGGGCGGTGCGCCCGACCGGTTGGTCGACCGGTGGATGACGCGGCGGGCGCTGCTGTCGGCCCGGCACGTCTTCGCCGCCTCGCTGGAGGAGCGGGACGGGATCGCCCGGGTCTCCGGCAGCCCCGGCAACATCTCGCTGCTGCCCGGCGGGGTGGTGCTGCCCGACCGGGTGCCGGTGACCGACCACGACGGGCCGTCGGACGTGCTGTTCCTCGGGCGGCTGCAGCCCAACCGCCGGGTGATGGCGTTCGCCGCGGCGGCGGAGCGGCTGGTCCGCGACGGCCTGGACGCCACCTTCACCGTCATCGGCCCGGACGGCGGGGACCTGCGCGAGCTGCGCCGCTTCCTCGCCGCGCACCCGCACCTGGCCGACCGGCTGCGGTACGACGGCGCCCTGCCCCACCATCTGGCGGTGGCCCGGCTGCGGCGCGCGGACCTGTACGTCCTGCCGTCGGTGGACGGGCAGGCCTACCCGGTGAGCCTGCTCGAGGCCATGGCCGCGGGCGTCCCGTCGATCTGCACCACGGAGTGCAGCCTGGCCGGCGTCCTGGCGCGCGAGCACGCCGCGATCGTCGCGAACCCGACCGACGACGCCCTCTACGGGGCGATGCGCCGCATCCTCACCGACCGGGGGGCCCGCGCCCGGCTGGCCGCGGCGGCCGTGACGACGGCGGCGTCCGAGTTCTCGATGGCCCCGGTCGCGGAGGTGCTCGAGGAGGAGTATCTGGGCGCCGTGGCGCGGGCCGGGGCGCACGCCGTGGCACGGGCCGGCGTGCCGGGCGTGCCGGGCGGAGGGCGGCGTCGCCATCTGCTGTGGGTCCTGTCGGCGCCGACGTCCGCGCACGTCGAGGTCTGGGACGCCCTGCGGGCCGGGGCACACCTCACCGTGGTGCTCACCGACGGGGCCCGGGACGCCGGCGCGGTGCCCACCGGGGCTGCGGGCGACGGCCCGAGCGACCAGGTGCTGCGGACCGCGGCCCTCAGTGGACGCGGGTACCCGGTGCGGGCGCTGGCGCGAGGGCGGCAGGGGCGGGGCGTCGTGCGCGCGCTCGTCGAGGAGCGGCCGGACGCCGTCGTCGTCGACGGGGTCGACCCGCGCACCCTGGCCGTGCTCACCCGGCGGGCCCGGCGCACGGGCGTGCCGGTCGTGGTGGCCGTGGCGGGTGACGGGCCCGGGGCGGCCGCGCGAGCGGCACTGGTGGCGGCTGGCATCGACGCGACCCGGCCCGCCGCCCGCATCGACCTGGACCTGCGGCACCGCGACCCCTGGCCCGACGGCCGGCGCGGTACCCCTGGGCCGGACCCGGCGGGGTCGGGTGCCACCGAGTGGGGCACCACCGGGCCGGGGACGGCGGGTCCGAGGCCCGGGCCCACCCTGGACGACGTCATCGACCTGCAGCAGCGCACCCGGTCGGCGGGACGCCGGCGGCGCTGACGCCGGGTCGGCGCACGCCCCGGGGTCGGCGCACGCCCCGGCGTCGGCGCACGCCTCGGTCGCGCGCGCCTCAGCGGGCGAACGCCGTCCGGAGGAACTCGATGCTGGGCGCGGTCTGCTCGGCGGTCAGGCGCGGGTCACTGTGCCCGGCACCGTCGACCAGGACCAACGTGGCCTGCGCCCCGCGTGCCCGCAGCGCGTCGTGCAGCTGCTGCGACTGGCCGGGCGCCACGGTGCAGTCCTGGGTGCCGTGGACGAGGAAGTACGGCGGGAGCGACGACGCCGCACCGACGTGCCGCACGACGTCGGCGGCCTGCACCCGGTCCGGCACCGCCTCGAGCGCGCCGCCGAGCCACTTCGACTCCGGCGAGTCGGGCGTCCCGTGCTGCTGGGCCGCGTCGTCGCAGCCGCTCTCCTTGGCCTGTGCGTCCATCGTGCCGAAGTCGGCGGGGCCGAACCAGCTGACCACGGCCTGGACGCCGCTGGACACCCCGGCATTGCCGAGCGCGGGGTCGTCGAACGTGCGCTCCGTGCCGGTGGCGCCGATCATCGAGGCCAGGTACCCGCCCGCCGACTCGCCCCACGCGGCGAACCGGTGCGGGTCGACCCCCCACGACCGGGCGTTGGCCCGCAGGTACCGCACGGCCGCCTTGACGTCCTGGACCCCGGCCGGGAAGGGCGCGTCCCCGGAGAGCCGATAGTTCAGGCTGGCGACGGCGAAGCCCTGCCCGACCAGGCGGGCCGCCACCTCGGAGAACTCCGCCGACGAACCCTCCACGAACCCGCCGCCGTGGATCAGCAGGACCATCGGGAAGACCGTGCGGCCGTCGCCGGCGGGCAGGTAGAGGTCCAGCGTCTGCTGCGGCGCGCTCGTCGCGTACGGGACGGCGGTGCGGGTCTCGGCGGGGCCGGTGCGCGGCGTCGGGGTGGGCTCGGGCGGCGGGCCGTCCGAGGCCCCCAGCACCGAGCAGCCCGCCAGCAGCGGGACCAGCAGGAGCAGGACGGCGGCGAGCAGCCGGCGCACGGACGTCACCGCGATCCCCTCCCCCGGCCGGGCGGAACTGCCGCCGGCTCCTCGGCCCTGATCACCTCACGGTAACCGAGGGTGCGGCACAGCTCGACCGCTCGCGCCCCCGCCACTACCGGGCGTTAACCTCTGGCTGCGGTGCGGTCGGTCCGGCGCGTTCAGGGGGTCGTCGTGGTGCCCGAGTTCGCGGTGCCCGAGTTCGCGGTGCCCGAGTTCGCGGTGCCCGAGTTCGCGGTGCCGGTGTCGGTGACCGCGGGGTCGCTCGACGACGTCGTCCCGGTCGTCGTCCCGGTCGTCGTCCCGGTGGTCGTGCTGGTCGTCGTCCCGCTGGTGGTGCTGGTCGACGTGCTGGGACCGGCGCCGGTGCCCGTGCTGCCCGTCGTCGTGCCGGTCGTGCTGGTCGACGTCGGCGGGTGGTCGTGGTGGTGGGAGGTCGACGAGGAGGAGCTGCTCGAGCTGGAGCTCGAGGAGCTGGAGCTGCTCGACGTCCCCTGCGCCGACGTGGGGACCGGGTCGGCCGTCGACGAGCCGTAGCCGCCGGACTGCTCACCGCGCGTGACCGACTCGGTCGTCGCGGCGGGCGCCGAACCGGCACCTGCGCCGGCACCGCCCGTGACACCGCCGCCACCCGTGCCGCTGCCACCCGTGCCACCGGAGCCCGTGCCGCCCGCGCCCTGGCCGGCGCGGCCGCCGGCGGCCTGGTGCACCAGCGGGCCCTTGCCCCGGGCGGCGGCCGAGCCGGGTGACGTGTCCGGCGCGGACGGCGCTCCCGCCGCCGGCGGGAGGGACGCGTCGCCGCTGGGCGCGGAGTTGAGCTGGATCGTCCCCGGACCGTCGACGGCGACCGCCGCGAGCGGGTCTCGCTGCCCGTCCGGCCGGACCGTCCACCACACCCCGCCGGCCAGCACCGGGACGGCGAGCGCGGCGACGAGGATGAGCCGCCCGCGCACGGCCTGGCGACGGCGCTGCTCCTCGCGGACCGAGCGGCGCACGCCGACGCCGATGGACGGCGTGAGCGGTCCGCCGGGCCGGACGCCGATCGGCCGCAGCAGGGTCGGGGGCGCCGAGCGCTGCAGCAGACGCTCGGAGATGCGGGGCGTGGCGGTCGTGGCCGGCTCGCCGCCGAACGCGAGCGGGACCTGCGGTTCCCGCGAGAGGCGGGGCGGTCCGGGCTGGCTGCCGCCCAGGGACACCGCGACCGTCGCCGGCGACACCGCGACCGTGGGGGGCGCCGCCGGCCCGGGCGCGAGGTCCCACGGGTCGGCGGGTGCCCTGGTGTCGGCGGGTGCCGCGGTGGACAGTTCCGGCGGGGCGTACCAGCTCTCGGCCGCGAACGGCGAACCGGCCAGGTAGGCGGGGTCGGACGCGTAGGGGCTGACCTGCTTGTCGGTGCCCGTCTCCCCGTCGGCGCCGGGCACCGGCACGGCCCCGGCCTCGCGCAGGGCCGCCGTCCAGGCGTCGTCCGGACCGGGGGCGCTACGCCGGGAACGACGCGCTCCCGCACCCGGAACGGCATCCGACGAGGAGGGCGTGAACACGGCGCGACTCAGCTCCCTGGAGGATCGATGATCGAACTCATTGGAGTATGCCGAGACCGAACGGTGACCTTTCCTGCGGTTACGCTAAATCGCTCCTAAAGCCTCCACGAGGTGCCCCCGATGAGGGGTCAGGCGACCGGGCGCAATCGGGCATCTGATCGACTAGCGTCACAAGGGCGGCGAGCGTCGGGCCGCACGGCCGCGCCCGACACAGGGGCCGGCGCGTCCGCACCGGCCCGGCGCTCGCCCCTCGCCCCGTCGCCCGCGCGACCGTGCATGATCAACTCAACCGTGCATGATCATCGCGAGGGCTCGCCCTGCGACCGGCGCGGGCGGTTCCACGCCGGTCGATGAACCCGGCGGTGAACCGGAACGGCTGTTCCCGCCACCGGAACTGTTCAACCACACGTTCAACGTCGCCCATAACGACCGAGGCCGGCTCAACCTCTCATGATCAGCTCAACCGTGCATGATCACCGCGGAGTGGAGCGGGCGGCAACGGGTCAGCCGAGGGCGGCCCGGGCCAGTTTCTGGGCCCGCTCGCAGCCGGCGCCGCCGTCGTTGAGCAGGCTGCCCGGATCGGCGGTGGGGCTCGGGGACTCGAACTTCGAGGTGTCGATGCCGACGGAGGCGTAGACGAGCTTGTCCCCGCTGCGCACCAGGACGCCGGTCGTGCCGGTCAGCCCCAGTTCGGTGCAGAAGGCCTCGTCGCCGAAGCCGCTGATCGCCTTGCCGTAGTAGGCGTTCGACTCCACCGTGGTGCTGGTGCCGTCGCTGGTCTGCTGGGAGACCACCACGCCCTTGGCCTTGCGCACCTCCTCGGTGAACGTCGCCGCGGCGTTGCCCTCCTGCACCGCGATCCGGACCAGCACCCCGCCGGAGGTCTTGCCGGTCGCCGTCGTGGTACCCCAGCAGTCCGGCGCCTTGGGCAGCACGCGGGAGTCGATGATCCCGGAGACCAGGCCGCCGAGACCGCTGCCCTTGAGCAGCTCGATCGGCTCGCCGAGGGCGTCACCGGCGACGCGGTTGTCGATCAGCGTGCAGTTGCCCGCGCCGGCCAGCTCGGTGACCTTGTCGCCGACGCGATGGAAGAACCACCACAGGCCCACCGCCGGCACGGCCACCACGAGGACGACGACCAGCAACACGATCACCAGCACCTTGGCGCCGCCACCCCCGGACGGGGGCGGGGCCAGCGGCCGCGGCGCGTAGCCGCCACCGGCGTACGGCTGGGCGGGCTGACCGTACTGCGGCGGCTGCTGGCCGTAGGGCTGCTGGGGGGTGCCGTACGGCGGGGCGCCCTGGCCGTAGGGCTGCTGCCCGTACGGCTGCTGCTGCCCGTACGGCTGCTGCTGCGGCTGCTGCCCGTACGGCGGCTGCGGCGACTGCTGCCCGTAGGGCGGCTGCTGCGGTTGCTGGCCGTACGGCTGTTGCGGTTGGCCCTGCGGCGGCTGCCCGGCGGGCGGCTGGGCGGGCGACGGCGCCGAGGGCTGGGGCGGGTAGTAGCGGCCGTCCGACGCCAGCCACCACCCGGGGCCCTGGGGCTGCTCACTCATGGCGTCGTCCTCTCGTACCGGCCCGCCGATCGCCGGGGGACATCAGCAGGCGGATGTTATCCCTCCCCCGGGTGGAGGAGCCGCGCTTTCATGCGGTGGAGGTTCGACCGAAGCGGTTGCGACGCGTGATCCACCACGCCTAGCCTCACTTTGAGGCCATCGTCGGTATCTCTGCGTAATGCCCGGGTCCGGGGGTGACCGGGCTGGGGCGCCGGGCACCGACGTCGTCGTGGCCGACCGGCCGCGCTCTGGCCGTCACCTCCGTAGGGAGATCGCGCGTGCCCTCGACGTCCTCACCCCTTCCCGGGCACCTGCACCGGTCTCCCGTCCCGGCCGCCCGCACCGACGGCGCCCGCCGTCGAGCCGCTCCGGCGGGGGCGTCCCGCCTGGCCGGCCGGCACGTACTCGTCGTCGGCCTCGACCGCGGCGACGAGCGCACCGCGGTGGCCCGGCACACGTCCGGCCTGGTGGATCACCTGGGCGCGCAGGGGGCGACGGTCACCGTGCGCCGGCGCGGGGCGGGGGCCGACGTCGCCCTGGTCACCACGGCGCTCACCCTGCGCCTGCCGCACGTGCCCGACCTCGTCGTCGCGGTGACGCCGGGGCTCGGCGGGGCGGTGGCGGCCGCGCGGACCGCGCAGCGCTACGAGGCGCCGCTGCTGCTCGTCGTCCACGACCTGGTGAGCGCCCGACCGGCCGGGCGGTACGGCGTGCGGGGCCTGCGGGTGGCCGAGGCGACCGAGCGGCGCCTGCTCCCCCGGGCCGCCGAGGTGGCCGTCGTCAACCCGGACCTCGGCGCGGTCGTGCGGGCGCTCGGCGTCCCGGCGGCCCACGTCCACCTGCTGCCGCAGTGGACGGCGCTGCCCGCCACCGGTCCGGACCGCCGCACCGCCCGGCGCGGGCTGCGCTGGCCCGAGGGGCGCTTCACCGTGGCGGTACCGGTGCTGGCCGACGGGCGGTCCGACCCGGCCACCGTGCTGGCGGCCGCCGCGCTGCTCGGCGGCGAGGTGGACGTGGTGCTGGTGGGCGACGGTGCCCGGCGAGCGCTGGCGCAGGCACCGGCCGGCGTGGCCAGCGCGGCGCGGGCGGCGGTCCCCGCGGACGACGTCCGGTTCCGGTCGATGCTGGCCGCGGCGGACCTCGTCCTGCTGGCGCAGCGCTCGGACCCCGGCCGTCCGTGCGTCCCCCAGACCCTCGTCGACAGCCTCGGCGCCGGGCGCCCGCTGCTGGCGGCCGCACCGCCCGACTCCGCGATCGCGGCCGAGCTGGACCGCACGGGCGGCGCCGGGCTGGTCGTGCGGGCGGGCGACCCCGTCGTGCTGGCGGCCGCCGTCCGGGCGCTGCAGCTGGACGACGACCTGCGCGAGGCGATGGGGGCCGCCGCGCTGCGCCACGCCCGGGACCGGCTCGACCGCCGGCACGCGATGAGCCGCCTCGACCGGATCGTCGAGGCGGCTCTGGACGGGCGCTGACGGCCGTTCCTGGCCGCGACGATTGCCGGTCCGGCTCGGCCCTGACCGGCGAACGGGCAGGTCAGGAGGTCACGGCGCGGTCGGTGCCCTGCTCGCGGCGGGTCCGGGCGCACGGCCACGCCGCGCCGCAGACCGAGCACAGGCCGCGGTCGGTCTCGTGCCCGACGGCCTGGCGCGGCCGGCCGCCGCGGGCCAGGCCGGGCCGGGCGTACCGGGAGCCCTGCGCCGGGATCCCGACGCCGCTGAGGCTGAGGCTGAGGCTGGTGGTGGTGTTCATGACCCCTCCCGGGTGCCCTGGCCGCCCGCTCGAGCGGTGCTGCCCTCGAGCGTGCGCCGGGCCGGTGGGGCCGGGCATCGGGGCGAACCCCCCGCTTCCGGACACCCGCAGGGGGACGACGTCAGCCCTTGAGGGCGACGCCCGCCGGTGACACGCAGGGGCCGTAGCCCTCGATGTTGAGCACGCCGGGCAGGTCCTCCGCGAGCACCCGCAGGGTCATCCCGTTCTTCACGGCCTGGACGTCGAGGACGTTCGCGCTGTTCGGCAGCCTGGTGGCCTTCCACTGCGAGGACTGCAGCACGGCCAGGACGGCGTTGCCGGCGTTGGTCGCGTCGGGGTTGGTCGGCGTCGCCACGTGCAGGTTCACGTTGTAGCCCCAGCGCTGCGACCCGATCTCGCTCGCCTCCGCGCAGGGGGCCTGGCCGTCGAAGCCGGTGCAGGCGACGGGCGGGATGCCGCTGCGGCCGCCGGCGCACAGGGCGAACGGCCCCTTGGCGGAGGCGTTCGCGGACGGGGCGAGGGAGTCGATCAAGGTGTGGAGCTCGGTGCGGGACTGGGCGAGCACGGCCTTGGACTTCGCCTGGTCCGTCGGGCCGGACACCGGGCCCGACGCGGTGCCGTCGTCGGAGCCCGAGCAGCCGGCCAGCAGCGTGCTCAGGACGACGGCCGCGAGTGCACCGACGATGCCGACAGCCCTGTGCATTCCCCGCTTGGTCGACACCGGTTCCCCTTCGCACGCGTCCCGAGAGCCTCTCCGTGCCGTTACCTTGCCACCCCCCGGGGCGTCCGCACGAGTCGCCCGTCGGATTTCACCCCGCACCAGGATCGGATGTTCGTCCGATGCCCGGCTCGGTGCGTCCGACGATCCGGGCGGGCATTGTGGGATTCGGCCGAGTCGTGGGCAGGGCCGCCGTGCTTTCCCGACCCAGTGAGCGAGTGAGCCGTGCCCCTCACCCACAGCGAGACGGGCGCCCGTCCGGCCTCCGCCGACGAGCTGCCGCCGATCGTGACCGGCCTGGTCCCGCCGCGCCCGGTCGGGGCCGCGGGCCGGGGGCCGTTGCGCCCGGCGCTGCCCCGTCCGCGCACCACGGGCGGCCCGGGGCGGCTGCCGTCCGCCCTGGAGCGGGGCCGCGCGGCCCGGCCGGCGCGGGTGGCCCGGACGGCGTGGCCGGTGCGGCCGGCGCGGCCGGCGCGTGGCCCGGCCGGGCTCCCGACGTCGACCGCCGTCCACCGCGGGCGCCGGCTCACCTGGCTCGGGCGACGCGTCGTCGTCGTGCTGGTCGCGGCGCCGGCGCTCGTGCTGGGCAGCGCGATGGCCCTGGGACTGGTCGCAGTGTCCCCGGACGGCGTCGGCTTCGGCCACCCCGACCGGGCACCCGCCGTCCCTGCGGTGGACGGCGTGGACGGCCTCTACCCGGGCGGCCCGGCACACCGGATCCCGTTCACCGTGCGCAACACGCAGGAGTCGTCGTTCGAGGTGACGGCCGTCCGCCAGGACCTGGCGGGGCTGCCGGCGCGCTGCCCCGCGTCCGCCTGGCAGGTCTCGCCCCCCGGCCAGACGCCCACGGTCGCGGCGCGGGCCGAGGCGCAGCTGATGGTGCCGGTCGCGCTGGCCGCGGACGCGCCCGACGGCTGCCAGGCGCTGACGGTCCGGCTCGCGCTGCACGTCGACGGGCTGCGGCACCCGGCGCCCGTCACGACGCCCCACCCGCTGACGGACGCCGGCGCCCAGGCGGGCGCGGCGGCCGGCGCGGTGGCCGCGGGCGCCGACCCCGCCGCGGGCCCCGGCTCGGCCGGCTCGGCCGCGGGCGCCGTGGACGCCGGCTCGAGCACGGGCGCCGGCGGCGCCCTGCTGGCGGGGACCCTGGACGCCGACGCCCAGCTGACCACCGCCACGCTGGGCAGCCCGACGGTGACGCTCTCGGCCCGCGGGGGCCGGGTCGTGGTCGTGCCGGGCCGGGCCGCGACGGGGCCCGCGCCGCAGGGGTACGAGGTGTCCGCGGGCGGGAGGCCGGTCTGTCCGGCACCGGCCCCGGTCTCCGGGTGCGTCGACCGCGCCGCCCCGGCCGCCGCCGAGCGCCAGTACGTGGTCGTCGCGCAGCTGGGCTCGGGGTGGACGCGCGCCTCGGCGGTCGGGCGGGGGTGGACGGCCCCGCCGGTGCCGGTGCTGTCGTTCGCAGGGCCGGGCGCGGGGCCGGGCACGGGCGTGGGCACGGGCGTGGGCACGGGGGTGGCCGGGCGGGCGCTGGTGCTGACCACCGGGACGGCCGCCCAGGCGTACGAGGTCGGGCTCTTCACGGACGGCGCACCGACGCCCTTCCGGGTGGAGCGCGTGGCCGCCGGACCCGGCGGTGACCGGCCGGTGGAGCTGCCCCGGCTGGGGGCGGGGGCGCACCGGATCGTCGCGCTGGCCCGGTTCCACGGCTGGCGCGCGCCCTCGGGCACGCTGCGGCTCACGGTGGCCGCGGACGGCGCCACGACGCCGGGCACGGTCGAGGAGCCGCCCGGCGTCACCGCGGAGCCCGGCGCCGCCGGTGCGGGCTCGGCCGGCTCGGCGGGTCCGGCGGGCTCGGGCGGGGCGGCGGACCCGGCGGGCGCGCAGCCGTCGGCCGGGCACTCGCCGTCCGGGTCGCCGCAGGCGCAGGCCAGCGCGACGCCGTCCGAGCCGGTGACGGTGACGAAGCGGGCCCCGACGATCCGGCACCGGCGACCGGCGGCGCCCCCGCCCGTGGAGGTGGCGCCGGACCCGGGCCAGCCGGAGGGCGTGCAGCTCGACCCGGCGCTCCCGGACCCCGCGCCGAGCGACCCCGGCCCGCCGCTCGATCCCGACCCGCCGCTCGACCCCGGGTCCTCAACCACCGGCTGAGGACCCCCGAACGGGGGATGCCGGATCGGCGAACGGCGCGCTCGCAATCGACTGTTCACGAGCGCGTGCCGCCGGGTCCGCGGGGCGCCGGGCGGGCACTCTGGACCCAGTGCCGGGCCTTCGGGAACGGCACTCAGGGTGGCTGCCGCCGTGTGCGCAGCACGTCGGCAGCCACCCTCGAACGGCAGCTGCCCGGGCGCTCAGCCGACCAGGGCCGCCACGTGGCGCTGGGCGCCGGTCGCGGCGTCGGGTGCCGGGCGCGGAAGGATTCCCGGGTGCCCCGCCGCAGCGGCGGGCGACGCCGACGTCCGGGCGCGGGTGAACCCGCCGCCCACCCGCGGGACGGCGTCCCACCCGGGCCCCAGGAGCGTCGCCAGGACCGCGCGGACGACGCGCGGCGCGGCCCGGCCGTCCCCGTACGGGCTGCACGGGAGCACCATCGACCGGTAGGCCTCGCCGCCCGGCAGCAGGAGCCGGCACGCGTCGACCAGGACGTCGGGGTCGGTGCCGATCAGCCGCGCCACTCCGGCCGCCACGCCCTCGGGCCGGTCCGTGGTGTCCCGCAGGACGAGCACGGGCTTGCCCAGCGACGGCGCCTCCTCCTGCAGGGCGCCCGCGTCGGTGACGACGAGGGTGGCGTCGGCCAGCGTGGCGACGAAGTCCAGGTAGTCCAGCGGGTCGACGACGCGCACCGCGCTGCCCTCCAGCGCGGGCCGCAGCGCGGCGCGGGTGCCGGGGCTGGGGTGCAGCGGCAGGACGACGTCCACGCCGTCCGCCGCGATGCGGCGCAGCGCCCCGGCGATGCGCACCATGGCCTCGCCCTCGTGCTCGCGCCGCTGCAGGGTGACCAGCAGGCGGGGCGCGGCCCGCTCCGCGCTGCGCCGGCCGCGGAACGCCGACACCCCGCGCTGCATGTCAGCCGCCCAGAGCAGCGCGTCCAGGCCCGTGCTGCCGCTGACCGTGATCATGGCTGGGTCGACGCCCTCGGTGAGCAGGTTGGCCGCGGCGGCCGCGGTCGGCGCCAGGTGCCAGCGCGCCAGCGGTGCGATGAGGCGGCGGTTGGCCTCCTCGGGGAACGGGTCGTCCGCGATGCCGGTGCGCTGGCCGGCGCCGACGTGCCCGACCCCGATCCCCTCCGAGAACGCCGCCAGCGCCCCGCCGAAGGCCGTGGTGCTGTCGCCGTGGACCAGGACGGCGTCCGGGCGGCGGGCCGCCAGCAGCTCCCCGAGCTGCTCGACGACGCCGGCTGTGACCCGGCGCAGCGGCTCGCCGTGTCCCGGCACGGCCAGGTCGACGTCGGGGCGGACGCCGAGGGGGCGCAGCACCTGCTCCAGCAGGTCGTGGTGCTGGCCGGTGGACACCACCAGCGGGCGCACCCCGGGCGTGCGGCGCAGGGCCCGGACGACGGGCGCCAGGGCCACCGCCTCCGCGCGGGTCCCGAGGACGACGGCGATCGCGACACCGCTCGCCGGGCCCGCCGGGTCCGCCGGGTCGGCCGGGCTCGCCGGGTCGGCAGTCCTGATGTCCACGACCCCTCCGTTCTCGCGATCCCGCGGGGCGCGGACCGCATCCGGTGATGACTGCAGCGAAGTCAAGCAATCACGCACGGTTGTGGCGGTGTGGTCACCGTGGTCCGCACAAGCCCGCACGGAAACGGTGGATGCCTCATCGACCGATCGGCGGAGTTCCCCGTACAGCGGATCAGACCAGACTTCACCGAAGTCACACTCGATCAGTAACGGCGTGGATACGGTGCGTTCACACAGCGGTGAGGAGGATCGGGCGACCCATGGGCACGACGGTGACGGGCGACGTCGACGTGGCGGCGATCGCCACCCGCCAGGAGTTCGCCGAGGCGCTGACCGCCGTCCGCGAACGGGCCGGACTCACCGTGCGCGAGGTCGCCCGACGCGCGGGGATCAGGGCCAGCACGGTCGGCGGCTACTACAGCGGCCGGCACCTGCCGCCGCTGCGCCCGGACGGCGGGGTGCGCTCGATCCTCGCCGCGTGCGGCGTCCTCGACCCGGCCGAGCTGGACGCGTGGCAGCGCACCCTGGCCCGCATCCGCCGCGCCCCGGGACCGCGTCCGGGCGGCCTGCCCGCGCCGTGGGTCGGGTTGCGTCCCTACGGCCCGGCGGACGTCGCGGCCTTCCACGGCCGCGACGAGGAGACCCGCGCCCTGCTCGCGCTCGTCCTGGTCGGTGGGCTGGTGGCCGTGGTCGGCGACGCCGGTTCGGGCAAGTCCTCGCTGCTGGGCGCCGGGCTGCTCCCGGGCCTGGCCCGGGACGGCGACGGCCGGCCCGTCGCCGTCCTGACCCCGGGCCCGTACCCGCTGCGCGCGCTGGCGGTCGCGCTGGCCGGGCTCGCCCCGGCGCAGCCGGACGTCGTCCTGGCGCGGCTGCGCGACGCGCCGACCGCCGTCCGGGACCTCGACCTGCCCGCTCGCGCGGTGATCGTCGTCGACCAGCTCGAGGAGCTGTTCGCGGCCGGCATCGGCGAGGGCGAGCGAGCGGCGTTCGTCGCCGCCCTGGCGGCGGCCTGCCGCCCCTCGGCCGCCGGTCCGGGACCGGCCACGGTGGTGGTGGCGCTGCGCAGCCGCTTCCTGTCCCAGGCCGCCCGCTACCCCGACCTGATGCGGGCCCTGCGCCCGGGACCGGGATCGGGGTCCGGGGCGCAGGAGGGGTCGTGGTCCGGCGCTGCGGCTGCCGGCGCTGCGGGGGCCGGCACCGCGGCTGCGAGGGCCGGCGCCGCGGGGGTCGGCGGCGCCGGGCCGCTCCTGCTCGCCGCGATGACGCCGGACCGGCTGCGCGCCGTCCTGCTCGGCCCCGCCCGCGCCGCCGGCCTCGGCGCGCTCGACGAGGAGTTCGTCCGGCGCGTCCTCACCGACGCCGCCGCCACGCCCGACCCGCTGCTCCCCCGGCTCAGCCACGCGCTCGCCCGCGCCTGGCAGGAGCGGCTGCGGCTCGACACCGGCGAGGACGTCGGGACGGCGCGCCTGGCCGACTCCGTCCACGACACGGCCGAGGCCGCCTACGGCGCCCTGTCGCCGGCCGCGCGGCGGGCGGCGCGCCACCTGCTGGTCCGGCTCCACGTGGTGACGCCGGGCGGGGTGCTGCCCACGCCCGCGCTCGCTCCCGCGCTGCTGCGGACGGCGCCGGTGCCGGGTGCCGGGTCCGGCGGTGCCGGCGATCCTGCCGGGTCCGGCCAGGCGGTCGACGCCGGGGCCGGCGCGGACGCCGTCGACGAGGCCGTCCGGGGGCTGGTGGCCGCGGGCCTGCTGGTCGGTGACGGGGACGGCGTGCGGGCGGCCACCGGTTGCCTGCCGCAACTGTGGTACCGGCTGGCCGGCTGGTTGGAGCACCCCGAGCACCCCGAGCAGCCCGAGGACCCGGCCGACCCCGACGGCGCGGCCGACCTCGTCCTCGACCTGCGCGACCACCGGGAACCGCCGTCCGCCGCCGGAACGCCGGCCGCCACCGACGCGGCCGCGACCGGCACCGCCCCCCGCCACCGCGAGCCGGAGGGCGGGACGATCCGGAGCGCGGCGCCGACCGGGCCCGCCGTTGCGGCGCCGACCGACTGGTGGGTCTGGCGCTGGGCCTTCGTGGCGGCTTTGATCGCGCTGCTGGTCGTGGCCGGGGTCGCCCACGAACTGTGGCGCTGACCGCACCACCGACCCGCGGCCGCCGACGCCGCCGCCGGAGACCCGTGGGTCACCGACCGGTCAGGCAGGGACGGCGACCGCCTCGGCGCAGCGGGCGCAGTGCCGCACGTCGGGCCGGACCGCCAGCAGGTCGACCGCGATGTCGACGGCGCAGACGGTGCACCGGCCGAAGTCGCGATCGGCCATCCACTGCAGTGCCCGGGCCGTGCGGGCCAGGGCCTGCCGGCACGCCGCGATCTCGGCGAGGTTGTAGACCGCCGTGCGGCGGTCTCGGCGGCGAGCCATCAGGCGGCCCAACCGCTCCGTGTGAGCCTCGTACTGTTCCTCGAATCGGACGAGGATGGCATCGAGCTCTTCACGCCTGCTTACAGTGATCAACTCAGCTCCCCAGAGGAGGCGAGGGACCGGGCGGCCCATGACCTGGCCGATACGTTATGGGACCCTTAAGCGAATTCCAATACTTCGCGGACAAGTTCTGCGTCACTGGGCGTGTCGCCTTCCCTTCGGCGTGTCGCCGGCGCTCGTCAAACCACCCGTCGCGTCGTGGCACGATGCCGGTATGGGAGCTGTGTCGTCCCCGGGCCCGGCCCGCCTGCGCGAGTTGCTGGCCGCCTACCGCCCCCTGGACGCCGCGGAGGCGGCCCAGCTGGCCCGGGTGCGCGCCCTGGTCGATCCGGCCGCCGGTGGTCAGGAGGACCCCTGGCGGCGGGCGCTGCCCCTGCACGTGACGGCGTCGGCGCTCGTCGTGCACCCGCCGGACGGTCGCGTGCTGCTGCGCTGGCACGCCCGACAGGGGACGTGGCTGCACGTGGGCGGGCACGGCGACCCCGGGGAGAGCGACCCGCTGGCGGTCGCCGTCCGCGAGGCCGTCGAGGAGACCGGCCTGGACGACGTCACACCCTGGCCCGACGCGGCGCTGCGGCACGTGGCGGTGGTGCCGGTACCGCCCTCGGCGACCGAGCCCGCGCACGAGCACGCGGACCTGCGGTTCCTGCTGGCCACCGGGACGCCCGACCGCGCCCGCGCGGAGGACGGCGTGGCGCGCCTGCGCTGGCTCAGCGCGGCCGAGGCGGCGGCGGAGACGGCGAGCGCGAGCCTGCGCGAGTTCCTGGCCCGCGTCGGCCCCCTGCTCGCCGGGGCGGACAGCCGCACCTGAGCCGGCGCCCGCGGCTCGACGTCCGTCGGACGTCCCGCCGTCCCGCCGTCCCGGAGAACGACGGAACGCCCGTACCGCAGGACGGCACGGGCGTTCCAGGGCGATCACCCCTCGGTGGCGACGACCTCGTGGTTGGCGCGCTGCTGCGGGATCCCCGCCATCAGCGCGCGCACCTCGGACTCGCGGTACCGGCGGTGCCCGCCGAGCGTCCGGATGGACGCCAACTTGCCCGCCTTGGCCCAGCGCGTGACGGTCTTGGGGTCGACCCGGAAGAGGGCCGCCACCTCGGCGGGGGTGAGCAGTGGCTCGGCACCAGGCGTTCGGCTGGTCATGGCATCCTCCCTTTGGGGGCACATGCCCCAACAATGGACATGTTGCCCGGCTCAACCCGCCCTCCGACAGGCTTCACCACACGATCGGCCGTTTGGACTACTCCGTTACGCCCGATGTCTCATGGTTACGTCGGTCGTGGCCAGGGCCGCTCCGCCGGACGGACGACGAGGGCCGCGCCGCCCCCGCGGTGATCATGCAGGCTTGAGTTGATCATGCACGGTCGAACATTCCCGAACCGGTGCGCCCGTGTCCAAGCGTGCAAGATCAACTCACGCGTGCATGATCACCGCGGAGGGGGTGTCAGGGGAGCGGCAGCGGGCCCGGGCCGGGGTGGTCCTGGGCGGTGAGGTCGGCATGGCGCAGGCGGTAGACCTGCAGCTGGAGGCCGTAGTACTTGTCGGTCTCGCCGACCCACTCCATCCCGATGCGCAGCGCCACGGCCGCCGCCCGGGTGTTGCTGGGCCGCACGACGGCGAACAGCTCCTCCTCGCCGTGCCCGAACGCCCACTTGGCCAGGGCCCGGCCCGCCTCGCCGGCGTAGCCCTGGCCCCAGTGCTCCCGCGCGACCTGCCAGCCGAACTCCAGGTCCTCGTCGCCCGGGGGCAGCGGCAGCAGGATCGCGCCGCCGACCAGCCGCCCGTCGGCCCGGCGCTCGACGGCCCAGCGCCCGGACGGCGGGGCCAGCCGGGCGCTCTCGGCGATCCACTGGCCGAGCACCAGCCGCATCGAGTCGACGTCCGGCACCCGGCCGAGCGCCGGGCTCAGCCGGCGCGCCACCTCGGGGTCGCCGTAGATCTCCAGGGCGGCCTCGGCGTCGTCCGCGGTCCAGTCGCGCAGCCGCAACCGCTCCGTCAGCAGCTCCCGGTCACGGCCCGTAGCGTCGGTCACGACGACCCCCTCCACCCATCCGCTCACGCGCGGCAACACCGGCGGCGATCCCCGCCATTCCCCGGCATTGTGCCGGGGCGTCGCAACCGGCGGCACCCGTCGCCGGGCAGGTCAGGGGCGGGCCGGCACGTCCTGCGTCGCCGGGGCAGCCTCGGAGTCCGTCGACCTCGCCTGCGGGGTGAACACCGGGCGGCCGAGCATCTCCATCAGCTTGTCGGGCGGCAACGGCTTGGCGAACAGGTAGCCCTGCGCCGTCCGGTACCCCAGGGCGGTCAGCTCGGCGACCTGCTCGGGCGTCTCGACGCCCTCCGCGGTGGTGCTGAGGTCCAGGGTCTGGGCGAGCCGGATCACCGCCTCGGCGATGGCCGACCCCTGCCGGGTGCCGTCCAGCTCCAGGACGAACGCGCGGTCCAGCTTGAGCACGTCCACGGGCAGCCGAGTGAGGTACTGCAGCGAGGAGTACCCGGTCCCGAAGTCGTCGATCGCGATCCGGACGCCGACCTGGTGCAGCGCCTCCAGGGTCGCCCGGGCGGTCGGCGAGTCGGCCAGCGCCGACTCCGTCACCTCGACCACGAGCCGGTCGGCCGGGATGTTGTGCTCCTCCAGCACGGTGAGCACGGTCCCCGCCGTCCGGACGTCGTCCAGCTGGTCGGCCGCCACGTTGACCCCGACCCAGATCGCGGACGCCGAACGCAGCCGCGAGCGCCACACCGCCAGCTGGCGGACGGCCTCGCGCATGACCCAGTCCCCGACGATGCCGATCAGCCCGTAGGACTCCGCCACCGGGATGAACTCCACCGGCGGGATGATGCCGCGCACCGGGTGGTTCCAGCGCACCAGCGCCTCGGTGCCGACCAGCCGCCCGGTCTCCAGCGACACGATGGGCTGGTAGAGCAGGTACAGCTGCCCGTCCTCGACCGCCGTCCGGATCTCCTCCGCGGTGATCCGGGAGGACGGCTCCAGCGCGGGGTGGTAGTGCGACCAGCGGGCGCCGCGCCGCCGCTTGGCGTCGAACATGGCCAGGTCGGCCCGGCGCAGCAGCTCCGCCGCGTCGATGCGCTCCTCGCCGGCCGGGTTCGTCAGGGCGATCCCCACGGAGGCGTCGACGACGATGCTGTGGCCCGCGACGGGCACCGGCTGCGCGATCGCGGCGATGATCCGCTCGGCCACGACCACGGCGTCGTCCAGCGCGTCCTCGGGCCGGCCCGAGTGGGTCAGCGCGACGGCGAACTCGTCGCCGCCCAGGCGCCCGACGACGTCGGACCCGAGCACCTGCTGGCGCATCGCCCCGGCCACCGTCATCAGGATCACGTCGCCGGCCTCGTGACCCAGGGAGTCGTTGAGCTGCTTGAACGCGTCCAGGTCGATGAAGACGATCGCGACCTGCCGGCCCTCGTGGTGGGCGACGGTGATCGCCGCCTGCAGCGACGTCAGGAACGCCGCGCGGTTGTCGAGACCGGTCAGCAGGTCGTGGGCCGCCTCGTACTCGAGCTTCTCCTGCGCCAGGCGTTCCTCGGTGACGTCGCGGTGGTTGCCGACCAGGGCCCCCACCGCGGGGTTGGAGATCATGTTCCGCATCGTCACCTGGTGCCAGCGCACGGACCCGTCCCGGTGGAGGAAGCGCATCTCGGTGCGGACGGTCGCGTCCGCGGCGTAGAGCATCTCCTCGAGGATCAGCGCGCTCCGGTGGCTGTCCTCGGGAGCGGCGAAGGCCTGCAGGCTGCGGCCGACGAGCTCGTCGGCCGGCACCCCGAGAAGGGGTTCGACGGCCGGGCTCACGTACCGGACGACGCCGTCCAGATCGACCATGACCGTCATGTCGGAGGAGTGCTGGACGAGCGCGCGGAAGCGCTGCTCGTTGCGCTGCAGGGCCGCCTCGGTCTCCTCGCGCTGGGCGGTCTGCTGGCCGTACCCGCGGACCAGCATGACGACGATCCCGGCACCCACCCACGCCGCCACCTGGGCCTGCGACCCGTTCAGGTAGGTGAACAGCCACCCCTGCTGGAGGCCGAACTGGGCCACCGCGGTCCCGGCCAGGGCCCAGCCCACAGCAGGCCGCCAGGCCCGCGAGCCGCCGAGCTGGACGTGCTGCAGGCAGGGGAAGGCGTACCCCACGACGAGCAGCGGACCCCAGCCGACGGCGTAGGAGGTGACCGTCGTGGCGACGCCGACGTGCAGGGCGATCCCCAGCCCGTGCCGCCCGTGCAGCACGCCACCTCCGAGCCACCGCTGGACGTCCTGCCGCTGCACCGTCGCCACGAGCAGGTAACCCGCCACCAACAACCACGTCGGCGAGTGCCCGACCCAGCCGTACCGGTCGAGCACCAGGACCACGGCCAGCACCACCAGGACGTCGATGCTGGGCGCGACGACGTCCATGATCCGCCGCACCGTGACCCGCGCTCCACCGCCCACGACGACGACATCGTCACCGGGTACCCCGGTCTTGAGGTGCCGCCCGGCGGAGAGCGGTCGTCAGCCGAACGGCGCCGGTCGCCCGAACAGCTCCACGAACCGGCCCAGCAGGGCGGGCGGGTGCTCCACCCGGGCCCGGGCGACGCGCTCCTTCAGCTCCCCGGCCTCGTGCGGCGGGAAGTAGCCGGCGTGCTTGTAGACGTCGATCCGGGTGCAGATGCCGGCGACGTCCAGCTCGGGGTGGAACTGGGTGGCGTAGACGCGCCGGCCCACCCGGAAGGCCTGGACCGGGCAGGCGGGCGAGCCGGCGAGCCGCACGACGTGCCCGGGCAGCTTGCTCACCGCCTCCTTGTGGCCCACGAAGGCCTCGAAGACCGGCGGCAGGACCCCGAACAGCGGGTCCTCGCGGCCGGCGTCCGTCAGGCTGACCGGCACCGCGCCGACCGGCTCAGCGTACCCGCCGTCGACGACGGCGCCCTGGTGGAGGCCCAGCGTGCCGATCCCGTAGCAGGCGCCGAGGAACGGATGGTCGGCCGCGACGACGCGGTCCAGCAGGGCGGCCAGCTCGACCTCGACCCGGCGCTGGACCGGCGACTTGACGTCGTGCGGGTCGCTGGAGTTGAACGGGCCGCCGCCCAGCAGCACGCCCGACCAGTCGTCCAGGTCGACGTCGCCCAGCGGGCGCTGCTCGAGCCGGACCCGGTGCAACCGGCCCTCGGGCAGGCCGCTGAAGGTCAGGAAGGCGGCGTACTCGTCGTCGGCGGCGGCGTCCTCCGCGCGGGTCGCCAGCAGCAGGAACGGCTTCACGACGACCACCCTAGGCCGCGGTGCCGGCGGGATCAGCCGTCACGACTGACCGGAGATCACACGTGACGCGGGGGCGCCGGTGCGGTCTACTGGAGGATCGGTTGGGAAGGCGGTCTGACGAATGGACAACGCCCCGATCCTCACCCCGGACCCCGGTCCGACGGCATCCGGCCTGACGAGCCACGAGCTGGACGCGGTCCGCGCCCGGCGGGCGAGCCTGAGCCGTGCTGCCTCGACGCTCAAGGAGGTCCTGCGGACGCCGCAGGAGACCGGTGTGCCGGTCCGCGCCGGGATTCTGCTGGGCGCGGTGGTCGGGCTCGCCGACGTCTGGGCCACGCACTCGGAGCAGACCGGCGGCCCGGACGGCGTCCTGGCGCAGGTCCTGACGGACTGCCCGCGGCTCGCCCCGGCCATCGCCCGGCTGCGCCGCGAGCACGTCGAGGTGTCGGTGGCGCTCGCCACGGCCCGCCGTCAGCTGGAGGCCCTCCCTGCGGACGCCGGCACGGACCCGGCCACCGGCGTGCCGGCGCTCACGGCCGCCCTGACCGCCGTGGAGCGGCACCGGCGGGACGGCCGGACGCTCCTCCACGACGCGTACCAGGTCGACCTGGGCCTGGGCGAGTAGGCCTGGGCGAGGAGGCCCTGGGCGAGGAGGTCAGGGCGTCGTCGGGGCCTCGCGGACCCGCGGCACCCGGTCCAGGGTGATGCCGAACAGGTCCCGGTAGGCGGCCAGGACGGCGCCGTCCGACTCGAGCACGCGCTCGGAGCGGGCGCCCGCCACGGTCGTCACCAGCCGGCTCCCGCTGAGCGTGACCCGGCCGTCGTCGGTCAGGCGCGAGCAGACGAGCGACCGGGTGAAGTGGGAGGCGGGCGACGTCTGCTGGTACCAGCTGGTCGGTCCGAAGTCGGTGAGCCGGCGCGGCCGCAGCTCGACGCGGTACTGGGGCGCGCCGTCGCGCCGCACCTCGACGTCCCCGTCCTCGACGTCGACCAGCCGGAAGACGCCGCCGGCGTCGTGCTGCTCGCCGCGGTCGTCCAGGCGCAGCGGGTGGACGCTGTGGTCCCCGAAGCCCACGTCGACGAGCCAGGGGCCGTCCCCGGCCGGGGTGCGGACGACGAGCGCCAGGTGGTCGAAGGGCGGGCTGAACGCGCCGTCCCCCGTGTGGACCCGCGCCGCGACGTGCCGGACGTCGGCGCCCAGCGTGCGCAGCAGCGCGGCGAACGCCCCGTTGAGCTCGTAGCAGAAGCCGCCCCGGTGCCGGTCGACGAGCTTGGTCACCAGGGCCGGCACGTCGAGCACGATCGGCTCGCCGAGGTGGACGGCGAGGTTCTCGAAGGGGACGGCGAGCAGATGCGCCCGGTGCAGGCGGGCGAGCGCCCCGCCGTCCAGCGGGGCTCCGCCGGCCGGGAGGCCGTTGTCCGGCACGGCGCCGGGCGGCTCGCCGAGCCGTCGCAGGTACGCGGCGGCCCGGTCGGCGTCGAGGGTGGGCTCGGTGGCGGCGGTGCCGGCCGTGCTTGCCGTGCTGGCCGTGGTGCCGGTCATGGGCGGTCCCCTTCGCTCAGGGAACCGGACTACCCCATGGACCTCGCGCCGTCGATGGCCTCGCGCAGGATGTCCGCGTGGCCGGCGTGCTGGGAGGTCTCGGCGATGAGGTGCAGCACCACGCGCCGTGCGGACCAGCGGGCGCCGGGCTCGAACCAGGGGGCCGGCGGCAGGGGCTGGTCGGCGTTCAGGTCGGGCAGGCCCGCGATCAGGGTGTCGGTCGCGCGGGCGACCTCCTCGTACCGCTCGACGAGGCCGGCGAGGGTCTCCCCCTCGACCATCCGGAAGGCGTCCAGCCAGCCCGAGTAGTCGCCGTCGGCGGGCGGGGCCATCGCGGCCGGCCCGTCCACGACGAAGCGGGCCCAGGCCGCCTCGGTCGCGGCGACGTGCTTGATCAGGCCGCCCAGGCACAGCGCGCTGGCGGTGGTCCGCTGGCTGGCCTGCGCGTCGGTCAGGTCACGCGTGGT
>Ga0302321_100000627_pt1 | contig 30754 bp, 30 predicted proteins | sample Fen_T0_1_FD_202505 | JGI IMG/M metagenome (GOLD analysis project Ga0302321, IMG submission 202505) | Peat permafrost microbial communities from Stordalen Mire near Abisko, Sweden - Fen_T0_1 | ecosystem: Environmental > Terrestrial > Soil > Wetlands > Permafrost | place: Sweden: Abisko... | reverse complement strand
CGACGAGGTGCCGCCGACGTGATCGAGACCGTGGCGGTCACGCGCTACGTCACCCCGCTGCGGGAGGGCGGCAGCCTTCCCGGACTGGTCGAGGGGGAGGATCTGGGCACCTACGTCTGCAAGTTCCGCGGCGCGGGCCAAGGGGTGCGGGTGCTCGTCGCCGAGGTGATCGTGAGCGGACTTGCCACCAGGCTGGGCCTGCACACGCCCCGGCTGGTGGCGCTCGACCTCGACCTCGAGATCGCCCGCTACGAGGCCGACGAGGAAGTACAGGACCTCCTCAACAAGAGCCCGGGACTCAACCTCGGCATCGACTTCCTGCCCGGCGCGTTCGGCTACGAGGGCGAGGCGGCGACCTCGGCCGACACGGCCGCGCGCGTGCTCTGGCTCGACGCCTTCACCGCGAACGTCGACCGCACCTGGCGCAACCCCAACCTCCTGCTGTGGCACGACGACCTGTGGGTGATCGACCACGGCGCATCGCTCTACTTCCACCACGCCTGGTCGGCCGGCGTCGGCGACCCCGCCAGGTTCGCTGCGCAGACCTGGGAGGTCCGCGACCACGTGTTCGGTGCCCACGTCGACCGGCTGTCTGTGGCCGATGCCGACATAGCCCTGACCGATGCCGACCTGGTTGCTGCCGTCGCCGAGGTGCCCGACGCCTGGCTCGAGCCGGTGCCGGGCGCGGCCTCGCCCGACGACCTCCGCGCGGCGTACGTGTCGTTCCTCTCCGCCCGGCTCGCCACCCGCGCCTGGCTGCCCGAGGCGAGCGCCGCATGAGCGCGCGGAGCCTGCCCTACCAGTACGTCGTCCTGCGTTGCGTGCCGCGCGTCGACCGCGAGGAGTTCCTCAACGTCGGCGTGGTCCTCTACTGCGAGGAGACGGCGTTCCTCCAAGCGGCCCGGCACGTCGACCGCGAGCGTCTCGCCGCGCTCGACCCACGCCTCGATCTCGACGCGGTGTGCGACGCACTGGCGTTCGTGGAGGGCGTGTGTCGCGGCGACGAGAGCGTGGGAGCAGCGGCCGGCAAGCCGGCCGGTACCCGCTTCGGCTTCCTCAAGGCGCCTCGCAGCACGGTCCTCCAGACGAGTGCCGTGCACGGCGGGGTGACCACCGACCCGGCCCGCCAGCTGGAGCACCTGCTCGAGCGGCTGGTCAGCTAGACCGGGACGAGCTCGACCGCGCCGACGGCGTAGCGGGCCAGGATCGTGCGCGCCACCGCCTCGTGGACGCCCAGCGGCTCGGCCACGGCCACGGCCCCCGCCTCGAGCGCGAGCTCCTTGGCCCGGTCGGGCAGGAAGCCCGGGGCGAGGAACAGCGAGGCGACCGCGATGTGGCGACGCCCTTCCTTTCGGAAGGCGCGGACAGCCTCACCGGTGGCAGGCGGCGCCGCCGAGGCGAACGCCGCGGTCACCGGCAGCTTGTGGTGGGAGCCCCAGAGTCGGGCCAGCCGGGCGACTGACTGGTTGGCGAGCGCGTCGCTCGAGCCGGCCGCGGCCAGGACCAGGGCGTCGAGCTCCCGCACCCGCGCGGCCTTGAGGGCCTCACGCATCCGGACGTCGAGCACCTCGAGGAACGAGGCCTCCAGACCGAGGATCGACGTGGCGCGGACCTGGATGCCCTCGTGACGAACGTCGGCCTCGGCCACCGCGGCCGGCACGTCGACGTTGGCGTGGTGGGCGTCGGTCAGCAGCAGCGGCACGACCACGACCTCCTCGAAGTGCGCACGTGCGAGCTTGTCGACCACCGTGTTGAGCGTCGGCTTGGCCAGCTCGAGGAACGCGGTCTCGATGCGGAGGTCGGGGCGGAGCTTGCGAACCTCGTCGATGAGCGCCTTGATCGTCGTCGCGGAGCGCGGGTCACGACTTCCGTGAGCCAGAGCCACCAGTGCAGGAGCGGCCATCAGAGCGGCCTCCTCTCGTTGTTCACCTTCGGTGTCGGGCAACCGACGACGCTGTCGATCATGTGCTGGGTCTGGGGGTGGCGGGCCATCAGTGGATCCCGCACTCGGTCTTGGCAGTGCCGGCCCACCGGCCGCTGCGGGGGTCCTCGCCGGGGGCGACCCGGCGGGTGCACGGCGCGCAGCCGATGGACGGGTAGCCGTCGTACACCAGCGGGTTCACCAGGACGCCGTGCTTCTCGATGTAGCGCTCGACGTCCTCGTCGCTCCAGCGGGCGAGCGGGGAGACCTTCACCTTGCCCTTGCGGGCGTCCCAGCCGACCACCGGCGCGATCACCCGGTTGTGGGTCTCGGCACGCCGCAGCCCGGTGGCCCACGCGTCGTACCCCTGGAGCCTCTCCTGCAGGGGCTGCACCTTGCGGAGCTTGCAGCAGAGGTCGGGGTCGCGCTTGTAGAGCTCGGGGCCGTAGGCCGCGTCCTGCTGGGCCACGGTCTGGACCGGCGTGATCGGGATCAGGGTCACGTCCATGGTGGCGCCCACGGCGTCGGCGGTCCCGATGGTCTCCGCGAAGTGGTAGCCGGTGTCGAGGAACACGACGTCGACCCCGGGAGCGACCCGCGAGGCCACGTGGGCAAGCACGGCGTCGCCCATGGACGAGGTGATGCAGAAGCGCTTGCCGAATGTCGCGACGGCCCACTCGACGATGTCCTCGGCCGGGGCGAGCTCGAGCTCGGCACCGACGTGGGAGACGAGCTCGCGGAGCTCTTCGGGGCTACGACCCTCGGTATGGGTCCCCTTGAAGCTGCGCGCTCGGGCGGTGGTGAGGGTGGTCATCGCTCGACCTCGGTCGGTCGGACCAGCCCGATCAGCTTGAGCGAGAACGCGCGCAGGCAGCTTCGGCACTCCCACGTCCCGTGGGTGACCCCGTGGGGACGTAGGTCCTGCTCCCCGCAGTAGGGGCAGTGGAAAGGCACGGCGCGCTCTGTCATGTGGTCGCCGCCCCCACGAGTCGGTGGTCGAGCTCGTCGAGACGACCTCCGCGCAGGAGGTCCTCGTCGGCGCGCGCCACCCAGGTCGCGAACGACTCGTCGGCGGTGCGGTCGGCCAGGAAGTTGGTGACGACCGTGGTGATGTAGTCGTCGAGCCCGGCGCTGGTGACCTTGTGTGCCCGCAGCTTGCGGCCGAAGTTGGCCTGCAGCCCGGTGGCTCCGCCGAGGTGCACCTGGAAGCCCTCGACCTGGCGGTCGCCGTCCATCACGAGCTGACCCTTGAGGCCGATGTCGGCGACCTGCGTGCGGGCGCACGCGTTCGGGCAGCCGTTCACGTTGACGGTGATCGGCACGTCCAGGTCGGGGAAACGGCGCTCCAGCTCGGCGACCAGGTCGCGGGCACGGTTCTTGGTGTCCACGATGGCCAGCTTGCAGAACTCGATGCCCGTGCAGGCCATGGTGTTGCGACGCCAGCTCGACGGCCGGGCGGACAGGCCGATCTCGTCGAGGCCGTCGACGAGGTCGTCGACGACTGCCGGGTCGACGCCGACCAGCACGATCTTCTGGTACGGCGTGAGGCGGGCGCCGGCGACGGCGTACTCCTCGATCAGGTCGGCCAGCTGGACCAGCATCGACCCGGACACCCGACCGACGGTCGGTGCGATCCCGACGTAGAGCTTGCCGTCGTGCTGCGGGTGCACGCCGATGTGGTCGCGGTGACCGACCGGTGAGGCGGGGGAGTCGCAGGAGACCAGCGGACGCTGGAGGTACTCGTTCTCGAGCACCTCGCGGAACTTCTCGACCCCCCAGTCGGCGACCAGGAACTTCAGGCGGGCCCGCGAGCGCAGCCGGCGGTAGCCGTAGTCGCGGAAGATCGAGGCGACGCCCTCCCAGACGTCGGCGACCTCGTCGACCGGGATCCAGACGCCCACCTTCTGCGCGAGCATCGGGTTGGTCGACAAGCCGCCGCCGACCCACAGGTCGAAGCCGGGGCCGTGCTCCGGGTGGACGGTGCCGACGAACGACACGTCGTTGGTCTCGGGGGAGACGTCGTGGCTCGGGTGCCCGGTGAGGGCGGTCTTGAACTTACGGGGGAGGTTCGAGAAGTCGGGGTTGCCGAGGTAGCGCCGCTGGATCTCCTGCAGCGCGCTGGTGCCGTCGATGATCTCGTCGGCCGCAACCCCCGCGACGGGGGAGCCGAGGAACGGGCGGGGCGAGTCGCCGCAAGCCTCCAGTGTGGACAGCCCCGCGTCCTCGAGCCGCTGCCAGATCTCGGGCACGTCCTCGATCCGGATCCAGTGGTACTGGATGTTCTCGCGGTCGGTGACGTCGGCGGTATCGCGAGCGAAGTCGACACCGATCGTGCCGAGCGCCCGCACCGTCCGGTGCGACAGCAGCGCGCCGTCGGAACGCACCCGCATCATGAAGTAGTCGTCGTCGAGCTCCTCCTCCTCGAGCATCGCGGTCTTGCCGCCGTCGAAGCCGGGAGCGCGCTGGGTGTAGAGCCCCATCCATCGGAAGCGGCCGCGCAGGTCGGCCGGGTCGATCGAGGCGAAGCCGCGCTTGGAGTAGACGTGGAGGATCCGGTCGCGCACGTGCAGCGGGTCGTCGTCCTTCTTGGACTGCTCGTTCTTGTTCAGCGGCTCGGTGTAGCCGAGTGCCCACTGGCCCTCGCCGCGCTTGGGGCGCGGGATCTCGGTACGGGTGGCCGGCGAGGCGGAGTATCGCTGGTCAGACATGGGTGTCGGTCCTTGGCTGGGGTGCCGCGCGCTTCGTCGGGCGCGGAAGGGGGGCGGCGGTCAGCGAGGCCAACAGATCATGCTGCGCGTACGACCGAGGTCCACATGGCGGCGTACCACCAGGTGCGTCTCGTAGGCGCGGCTGATCATGCGGACCAGTCTCAGGGGGTGGACCCCCCTTCCACAAACTGAAATCCCATGAAGTGAGATGAAGTACCAGGATGCGAGACGCTGGCTCTTGGTCCTAGGCTGCAGCCATGAGCGACGCTGCCTCCGCCGAGACCCTGGCCAAGACTGCTTCGACCGCGTACGACGCGGCGCTGGAGGTGATCGCGGCGGTGGAGCCGCGGATCGCCCAGGCCACCCGTCAGGAGCTCATCGACCAACGCGGGTCGCTGAAGCTGATCGCGAGCGAGAACTACGCCTCGCCGGCCGTGCTGCTCACCATGGGCACCTGGTTCTCCGACAAGTACGCCGAGGGCACGATCGGTCACCGCTTCTACGCCGGGTGCCAGAACGTCGACACCGTGGAGACGATCGCGGCCGAGCACGCCCGCGAGCTGTTCGGTGCGCCGTACGCCTATCTGCAGCCGCACTCCGGCATCGACGCCAACCTGGTCGCCTTCTGGTCGATCCTGGCCCACCACATCGAGACGCCGGCCCTGGCGAGGCTCGGCGCGAAGAACGTGAACGAGCTGAGCGAGGCCGACTGGGAGACGCTGCGCCACGAGTTCGGCAACCAGCGGCTGCTGGGCATGTCGCTCGACGCGGGTGGGCACCTGACCCACGGGTTCCGGCCCAACATCAGCGGCAAGATGTTCCACCAGCAGCAGTACGGCACCGACCCCGAGACCGGGATGCTCGACTACGACGTGGTGCGGGCCAAGGCGAAGGAGTTCAAGCCGCTGGTCCTGATCGCCGGCTACTCGGCGTACCCGCGCCGCGTGAACTTCGCCAAGATGCGCGAGATCGCCGACGAGGTCGGCGCGACCCTGATGGTCGACATGGCGCACTTCGCGGGGTTGGTGGCCGGCAAGGTCTTCACCGGCGACGAGGACCCGGTGCCGCATGCCCACATCACGACCACGACCACCCACAAGTCGCTGCGCGGCCCGCGCGGCGGCATGGTGCTGGCGCAGGAGAACTACGCCGCCGACGTCGACCGCGGCTGCCCGATGGTGCTCGGTGGCCCGCTGTCACACGTGATGGCTGCCAAGGCCGTGGCGCTCGCGGAGGCCCGCCAGCCGTCGTTCCAGATCTACGCGCAGGCGATCGCCGACAACGCGAAGTCGCTCGCCGAGGGGTTCCTGAAGCGCGGTGCCACCCTCGTCACCGGCGGCACCGACAACCACATCGTGCTGCTCGACGTGTCGTCGTTCGGGTTGACGGGGCGCCAGGCGGAGTCGGCCCTGCTCGACGCCGGCGTTGTCACCAACCGCAACTCCGTCCCGGCCGACCCGAACGGCGCGTGGTACACCTCCGGCATCCGCCTCGGGACCCCGGCTCTCACCACTCGGGGCTTCGGCGCCGACGACTTCGACCGCGTCGCCGACCTGATGGTCGACGTGCTCCGCAACACCCAGCCCGGCACCACCAAGGCCGGCACCCCCTCGAAGGCGTCCTACACCCTGAGTGACGGGGTTGCAGACCGCGTCAAGGCAGGCAGCGCAGAGATGCTCGACGCCCACCCGCTCTACCCCGGCCTCGACCTCGCCTGACCCGTACCGACGCGTCCTCGTCCACGAGGCCCTCGTCGGGCTCGGCCTGCCCTCGCGCTGATCACACGACCGGCGTCGCACGCTCCACGATCGAGGCCAGGTCGGCGACCGACGAGGTCAGCGCGCCGTACGTCCCGTCGTACGACGTGCCGAGCCGCGAGCCGCAGAACGCGTCGGCTACCTCCGGAGGAGCGAAGCGCACCACCAGGGCACCTTGCAGGCAGGCCGCCATCCGGCCGGCCAGCCGCCGCGCCCCGACCTCCAGCGACCCGGTGTCACCGAGCAGCGTCAGGGTGTCGTCGACGGCACGGTCGAGGCGGGCGTCTCCTCCGCGAGCGTGCCCGACCTCGGTGATCCAGGCGTCCAGCACCTCCGGCTCGCGGGACAGCGCCCGCAGCACGTCGAGCGCGTTGACGTTGCCCGAGCCCTCCCATACGGAGTTCAGCGGAGCCTCGCGGTAGCGCAACGGGAGCCCGGACTCCTCGACGTAGCCGTTGCCGCCGAGACACTCCAGCGCCTCGGCGACGAACCCGGGCGTCCGTTTGCAGACCCAGAACTTCGCCAGGGGCAGCGCGATCCGGCGCAGCGCGGCCTCGTGCGGATCGTCGACCTCGTCGACGGCCGCGGCGAGCCGGATCGCGAGAGCCGTGGCAGCCTCCGCCTCGACGGCGAGGTCGGCGATCACGTTCTGCATCAGCGGCTTCTCGGCGAGCAGCCCGCCGAACGCGGAGCGGTGGGCGACGTGCCAGGCCGCCTCGTTGAGCGCGTGACGCATCAGCCCGGTCGAGCCGAGCACGCAGTCGAGGCGGGTCGCGGCGACCATCTCGATGATGGTGCGCACCCCGCGACCCTCGTCACCGAGCCGGACGGCGACCGTGCCGTCCATCTCGAGCTCGGCCGACGCGTTGGCACGGTTGCCGAGCTTGTCCTTGAGCCGGGCGATGTCGAGCTGGTTCCGGGTGCCGTCGGGCAGCGCCCGCGGCACGACGAAGCACGACAACCCCTCGGGCGCCTGCGCCAGCACGAGGAAGACGTCGTTCATCGGCGCGGAGGTGAACCACTTGTGTCCGTGCAGCGTGTACTCGCCCTCGACGCTGGTCGGCCGCGCCTCGGTGACGTTGGCGCGGACGTCGGACCCGCCCTGCTTCTCGGTCATGCCCATGCCGGCGAGCGCACCACGCTTCCGGGCGACCGGCCGGATGCCCGGGTCGTACGTCGTCGAGGCCAGCGCCGGCACCCACTCCTTCGCGAGTCGCTCGTCGACCCTGAGCGCCGGCACCGCGGCGTAGGTCATCGAGATCGGGCAGCCGTGCGCGGGGTCGGTGTGCGACCAGGCCATGAAACCGGCCGCCCGGCGTACGTGGGCGTGCTGCGCGCCCTCCGCCTGCTGCTCCCACGGCGCCGCCTGGAGACCGTGACCGACGGCCCGCTCCATCAGCCAGTGCCAGGACGGGTGGAAGACCACCTCGTCGATGCGGTGCCCGTAGCGGTCGTACGTCGTCAGCTCGGGCTCGTGGCGGTTGGCCAGGAAGCCGTGCTCCCGGGCCTCGGCGGTGCCGGCCGCGGCACCCACGTCCAGGAGGTCGTCGACGATGTCGGAGCCGGCGTGGCGGGTGACCGCCTCGACGAGGGGGGCGTCGGAAGTGACGACGTTGTGCCCGACCAGGGGCGGCGCCTGGTTGGTGGCTGCCCGGTTCGCTGCCCTCATGTGGTTACCGTAGGCCCATGCCCGATGCCGAGCCGTCGCGCCCTGCGGCGGGTCCGGCCGACCAGGGCAGGGCCGGTGTCACCTGGCCCCCCTGGGCCCTGCGGGCCCGGGAGACCACCTGGCGCATCATCGTGTCGACGGTCGCCTCCTCGATGCGCTACCGGGTGACCGGCCTGGCCGCGGAAGCGGCGTTCTTCACGGTGCTGTCGGTGCCGCCCCTGATCTTCGCCCTCGCCGGTGCGATCGGCTACGCGACCCAGTCGTTCAGCCCCGACCAGGTCGACCACGTGCGCACCGCGATCCTCGACCTGGCGTCGCGCTTCCTCACCGACTCCGCGGTCGACCGGGTCATCCAGCCGACCATCGACGACGTACTGAAGGGCGGGCGGTTCGACGTCATCTCGGTCGGGTTCGTGCTGGCTCTCTGGTCGGGGTCGCGAGCCATGCACGTCTTCGTCGACACCATCACGATCATGCACGGGCTCGGCGGCCACCGGGGGATCGTCAAGACGCGCGCACTCTCCTTCTCGCTCTACCTCCTGGCGATCGTCACCGGGATCGTGGCCCTGCCGCTCGTCGTGGCCGGCCCGCGCCTGGTCAGCGAGGCGCTGCCTGCGCGCGCGGACTTCCTGGTCAGCTTCTACTGGCCGACGGTGCTGGCGCTCTCGATCTGCTTCCTGGCGACGCTCTACCACGTCTCGATCCCCGTCCGGACGAAGTGGCGGTTCAACCTGCCCGGAGCGACGTTCGCGCTGGCGGTCTGGCTGCTCGGCAGCTTCCTGCTCCGCGAGTTCCTCACCGTGACGGCCGCAGACTCGCGCTCGATCTACGGCCCGCTCGCGGCCCCGATCGCGGTCCTGCTCTGGCTCTACATCCTCTCGATCGCGGTCCTGGTCGGCGCGGCCCTCAACGCGGCCTTCGACACCGTCTTCCCCCAGCAGCGGACGACGCATGCGCGGATGGAGCTCGTACAACGCCTGCGACACCGTCGGCCGCGCGAGACGGGCGACGACGAGTCCGTGGACTAGATTCGCGTCGTGCCGACCGAGACCGACCATCCCTCGCACGGATACGTCGTACTCCCCGAGCCGGACCGGTCACCGTGGTGGGCCTTGGGACGACGGATGCTGCTCGGGATCGGCATCATCGCGTTCACGGTGGCCCTGGTGTACGTCGACCGCGGCGGCTACCGCGACGCGAACGACCCTCCGGACCACGCGATCAACATGGTCGACTCGATCTACTACTCGACGGTCACCCTGAGCACGACGGGGTACGGCGACATCGCACCGGTCTCGGGCACCGCGCGGCTGACCAACGCGTTCGTGATCACGCCGCTCCGCATCGCGTTCCTGATCCTGCTGATCGGCACCACGCTGGAGGTGCTGGCCACCCAGGGTCGGCGCATGTTCCGCATCGCCCGCTGGAGGAGGACCATGAACGACCACGTCGTGATCGTCGGCTACGGAACCAAGGGTCGCAGCGCCGTCGAGACGCTCGTCAACAACGGGATCGACCGCGACCTGATCGTCGTGGTCGACAAGGGCAGCCAGGCGGTCTCGGAGGCGCACGCCGACGGGTTGGCCGTCGTCACCGGGGACGCCACTCGCTCCGAGGTGCTGCAACGGGCCGGCGTCGGCGAGGCGCGGCAGGTCATCATCACCACCGACCGCGACGACTCCAACGTGCTGGCCACACTCACCGTCCGGCAGCTCAACGCCGACGCCTGGATCGTCGCCTCGGTGCGCGAGCACGAGAACGCACCGCTGATGAAGCAGTCGGGTGCCAGCTCCGTGATCACGTCCTCCGACGCGGTGGGGCGCCTGCTCGGGCTGTCGACGTTGTCACCGACCCTGGGCGCGGTGATGGAGGACCTGCTGACGTACGGCGAGGGGCTCGAGGTCGCCGAGCGTGAGCTGCTCGTCTCCGAGGTCGGCCAGCAGCCGCAGTCGCTGCCCGACCAGGTCATCTCGGTGGTGCGCGACGAGAACGTCTACCGCTACTTCGACCCCGTCGTCACCCAGCTCGCCCGCGGTGACCGGCTGATCGTCGTACGGCCGGCCAAAGAGCTGCCCTGGGCGCCTCGTCCTGGGACGCACGGCGAGGAGACGGACGAGGACGCATGACGGGGTGAGCTGGGCCACGAGGTCCTGGAGGGTCTCCGGGCCGCGGCTTTTGCTCAGGACGACGTCGTGCCCTGCGTCGACGGCGAGTCGAGCCACGGTGCTGCCGATGTGTCCGCTGCCGATGAGTCCGATGGTGGTCTTGCGATCTGATCGGAAGCCCTCGGGAGTTCATTCCGGGTGCCGGTCGTGGGCACGCGAAGAGCCGGGAAGATCGGCTTCGCCGCAGCATGCTGGGCCCGCATCCACGGAGCGTCTCTTCCCGGCTCGTCTCCGACGATAGGCCGCCGGGCAGCCGGGTCGCCGAGCACCAGGTCCCGGACAGAGAGGACCTTGGTCCCTGATCGGCGTACCCCTGGCGGGGTCACCATCGAGGTGACCGGCTCGGGCGCCTCAGCTGCTGGTGACCTCCCGCTGACGAGTGCGCCCACCGGTCGACCGGTGCCCGCCCGGGCTCGCGCATCACAACCCCCGGGCGGGCCCACTTGTTTCGTGGGCCCACCTCGGGCGGGGTCTACGCCGGTCCGCTGGTGGGCAGCGGGACCGTGTCCGGCGGTGGCTCGGTCGGGGTCTCGTCGCCCTCGTCGCTGGGTGCGTCGACGGAGCGACCGGTGCCGACCAGGACCTGGACCACAGCGAGCAGGACGACCACCAGGAGAACCGACCAGAACAGCCGCGGCACCGACACGTTCGCGCCCCACAGCAGGACGACGACGCCGAGCACGCCGACCGCGATCCGCAGCCATAGCGCGTTCGCGAGGGTCCAGCGACCTACGCCGGCGACAGGCGTGTCCCCGAGGGTGGCGCCGACCGACTCCAAACCGTCGCTCGTCGTCGTACGAGCGGCCGTGCCGAGCCTGGTCCGGCCGGCGAACCATCCGATGACGAGCAGGATCAGCCCCAGCCACACCATGACCCGCTGGCTCCGCTCGAGGTAGGAGAGGAGCTGGTCGTAGAAGATCCTGCTCGCGGGGCCGAACACCGTGCCCGACAGCTGGTTGACGAACAGCTGCCGCCCGATCGAGAGCGCCAGTGCCATGACTAGCCCGTTCACGGCGATGAGAGCGCCGATGGCCACGGTCATCCGCGGCCTGCGCCGCGCCAGGAGAAGCGCACCCAGGTAGAGCAGGGCCACGATCGGGAGCAGCCACTTGGCGACCGGGTTGCTGAACGCGTAGATCGTGCGCACCTGCTTCAGCTGGTGCGACTCCATGAGGACGATCTGCTGGTCCGCAGCGGGGATCGGCGGCGCGTTCTGCACGAACGTGAGCCCGCGGGCGACGAGCTGAGACTTCACCTGGTCGACGACGGTCGACAGGTCGAGGACGACCTGGTCTCCCTGCACGGACACGGCTCCCGTGCCCTCGCCCTTCAACAGCTGGACGAGCCGGGCCTGCGCCCTCGTGTTGACCTCCAACCAGAGCTGCCGGAAGGCGTCCGAGGCGATGAAGGACCGTACCTGCGACTCGATCAGCCCGTTGACCGCCCCCGCGATCGGCCCGATCAGGAGCTTCAGCCGTGGTCGGTCCTGGGTCACACCGGCGAAGGCCTGGTTGAGGAGAGCCTCGACGTCGACCTGTGTCTCGATGGCGTCGGTAACTCTGGTGGAGATGGCGGTCTGCACCTCGGGCGAGTCCACCAACGGTCCCACCGTGGCGACGTACCGTGAGCCGTCGTTGATGGTCCGCTGACCCCAGAACGCGAACGCGGCGGGCACCGTCAGCACCGCGGCGAGCACGAGGCATACGACGGCCGCGATCGCTCTCCCTCGCGTGGACGGCTCTGCGGGGGGTTGGACGGGTGCGGCCTCAGCCATCAGATCTCCTCAGTGGACGACAAACGGGGGGAAGCGGTCAGTGCCGCCGTTCCCTCATCTCGGAGCCGTGGACGGTCAGCGCCAGGATGACGACGACATCGAGCGCGATCATCATCAGGGACCACACGGGGTACGCCGCGAGGAAGCCCACGTTGACGATGGCACTGAGCAGGGCCAGGATCACGCCGACCGTGCGGGCCCAGATCTGGCCGGTGAACACGCAGAAGCCCGCCGCTGCGACGATGATCCCGCCCAGCAGGTGGACCCAGCCCCACGTCGTGTAGTTGACGTTGACCACGAGGCCCGACGAGTGGACGAGGTAGTAGTTGTCCTTGAAGATCGCGACCAGGCCCTGGATGGCGTGGAAGATGCCCAGCATGACCATGATGACGCCGGCGAAGGCGATCCACCCGGTCCAGGCCGAGTAGTCGGAACCACCGGTCTGCGACGGCGAGCGCTGCTCGCCGGGGTCCATGGACGACATGGGAGAAATGGACATGGTTCCCTCCTGAAGACGTGATGCCGCCCAGCGTGGCCCCGAGCGTGACGCGTCGACATCACCCGCGGCGGGTGACGACCCTGGCGCCGCGCCAGGGAGGGGAGTAACTTCGCGGTCATCAGCGCCCCGCGCTCTCGCGGGGGCTTACGCAGTCCGCGGGGCGCACTCGACATTCGGGTCTGTCGGCGCAGCGTGGGTAGGGTCCGGCCATGCACACCGTCGGCCGCAGCGCCGTGCGTGTCGACCCCGCGGACGTCGTAGACGTCCTGGTCTACGTCGTCGTCCTCAACCTCGCGATCGAGTACGTCCCCTCGGTGATCAGCGAGGGCTTCACGCTCTCGTTGCTCACGGCGGTCCTGCTCAAGCTCGTGCTGGAGCTGGTCGTCGTCGTCAAGGGCAGGGTCGTCGCGAGGTTCCGCCAGGCCCGCACGCGGGGCGGACGGATCGTGGCCGGGGCAGCGCTCTGGCTGGTGGCCGTCGGCAGCAAGTTCGCGGTGCTGGAGCTGGTCGACCTGGTGTTCGGCGACTCGGTGGAGCTCGGTGGGTTCTTCTCGGTGACGCTCCTGATCGTCGTCCTGCTGGTCAGCCGGAGGCTGGTACGCCGGGTGCTCTTCCCCGACGGCCCGAGCCTGACGATCTGACGACGCCCGCCGAGGTGTCGGGGGGTACTCGACGGGCGTCGCGTCAGGTGCCATGCGTACGCGCACGCCTGGATCCGTCCCACCACGGCGTGGGGCAGGGCCGCCCGTCACGTGGGACGGGGCGGGCGGCCCAAGACCTGCGAGGCATGGGGTTCTCGCCGGTCCGACGCCGGCGTGGGAGTGACCGGCGCCCATTGACGACGCTAGACGTTGGCCGCGCGGGTCTCGTCATCGAAATCGGCGAGGTGCCGGTGTGAACCCGGTCGCAGCCCTCCCGAAGGGCCTGGCGACGCCTCGACGGCCCTCGGAAGGACCACACCGAGGGCTACTCGACATCGGCGTTGGTCGGTCGTATACGTGGTTCTGGGCCTCGCCACTGATCACCGTGCAGATCCGAGCCCTGACGTCCGTGATGGGGCGTCATCCGAACGGGCCACCGCCGAGCGGCCGGCCGCTAGGTCCAGTGCCGCAGCGACCTGCTGTCGCTCGAGGCCGGCAACCTCATCGACGCGCTCGGGGCCGGGCCGTTCCGCACGCTCGGGCTGGCCCATGTTCGCCATGTAGTGCTCGGTCTGCATCAGGACTCCACGGGCCTCAGTCGGCTCTGGCGCCGGGCCCTGCATGCGACGGTATGCCCCGATGCCGACTTGCTCGCACACCAATTTCGGTGAACCTCGCTCGGTGAACCTCGCGACGATCGCTGGTGGGCGATCGGGTCCCGGCGACCTGCCTCGTCCGGGTCCGGGTCCGGTGAAGAGCCCCCACCCGCCGTACGGGTGGTCAGTGGTTGCCGCCGACAACTCTGGCGCACAGTGGACACCTCGCGGCCGGCGGCTGGAGGCTGAACCGAAGGTCCGTGAATCGTCGCATGGCGGCGAGTCCGAAGCCGCAAGCGGTGGAACTGGCGCCCGCCAGGTAGGCGTGGCACTTGCCCTCCGGTGCCGCGCTCTCGGTGCGCTTGTCCGCGTGGGTCGCGACCAGGTACTGGTTCACCGAGCCATCGTCCCACGGCTTGCGCGCCAGCATCGCGACATGACGAAGCCCGCCGGAGTCTCGGGTCTCCAGTGGGCGTGAGCGCCTGCCCCTGCATGGCCGGGCATTGAAGGGAGCCACCGTCAGCGAAGCTTGGGCGACTGGGGACCTTTTCCCCTAGTCACACCGGGGCTCCCAGGTCATAGCGTTCTAACTGCCTCTCTCCGTCTGGAGACCCCCGTTGTCACTGGCGCGGGGAGGGGACCACGCCCCGTCGGTCGTGTGGCGCGCAGCCGGCGGGACGCGCGCCGCCGGGCAGGACCAAGCCCGCCGGAGTCTCGGTTCTCCTACGGGCGACATAGCTGTCAGGCTCCCGGACGCGCCCGTCGTCAACCCCGCTCAGGCAGGGCGCGTCTCTGCCGGGAACTCCGGGACGCCCCGACGGGGTGCTCGTTTGCTTGGCAAGGTGCGCCTGTTGGCCGGACCGGGAAATAGCGATGCCCGCCGGGGCATGGGGACACCAGCGGGCACCTAGAGGCGCCCCACGACGGGGGAGTAGGGGGCGGCCCCTACTAGGGACACTAGGACCGTGGACCACGGTGCCAACTCATCGATTCCGATGACGCTTGACGAAGCCCGCCGGAGTCTCGGGGTCTCCAGCGGGCTTCAGGTCGAGTGTAGGACGGTTCCAGGCGGGCACACGCTCGGCGCGCACGAGTTGCCAGACCCGAGACTCCGGCGGGCTTCGCGGCGTCCGGCCGGGTGTACCTTGAAAGTGTCACGGCGCGGCTTGCGAACAGCCACGGGGGCGCCATGGACAAGTACGGGCGCAGGCAGCCTTTACGAACGAAGCCGTCGTGTACGCCACGGCGGCTTCGTGCGGTCGAACAGGCGTTCGATACCCTGCGATATGGCCGGTGGCAACGATGCGTGCCCGATGAGCGCCTGAACCGCGACTCAGTCAACCCCGGGTGGTGCGAAGAACTCAAGGGCGATCCCGTCGGGGTCGCGGAACGAGACGCCTGATCCGTAGGTTGCGTCTTTGATCCCGTCGTGGGAGATGCCCAACTCGGTCAGGCGATCGGCCCACTGCGACAGTTCGTTGCGGCCACTGCATGCGAAGGCCACGTGATCGAGCCCGGTGTGACGCTCGTCGAAGGTTTCGCTGGCCGGCTGGGTGTGGGTGTGGAGTCCGAACAGGTGCCCGCCCGACAGGGCATAGACAGTGTGGTGGAACGCGCCGCTCTGTTCGTCTTCGTCAAGCACCGGCTCTGAACCGAACAAAGCCGTGTACCACTGGGTGCTGCGCCCCAGGTCGGTGACCGTGACGGCGATGTGGGCGAGCGATGGGAACTCGGACATGCTCATGCCTCCTCGGCGAGTGCAACCAGGTTGAAACCTGCCAGGGCGCGGCTGAGAGGCGGAATAGCACCTTTGGGTCAGGGTCCATCGCGACTCGACACCGGCACAGCGTTCGGTTCGCGGGCGTTCGAACGCTGAGGAAAGTAGTCGCGTCAGGGGCGGCTCGTTGCCTTACCCTGGATGCACGCCGGTTGGTCGTCGCCGTATGACACCGGGCGTGGAGCGACATGGACGCCGAAGCACGTCACCAGGCCGGGGAAGAGAAGCGCACATCCCACTGCGCCGTTTGGCGGCGTCGCCGTCAGCTCGGGCGTGAGCTCGCCGAATATCACACCCAGGCCGAGCGTGAGGACCTGCTGGCAGCAGTCGCGCACTGCACAAGTCCTGAGTGCGAGGAGGCATGTCAGGAGGTTCGCCGCCTGCTCAGTGCGACTCCCCTGCAGGTTGACCTGAAAGACGTTCCGTACCACCTGCACCGCGAGCATCGGCGCTGACACGTCCAACACCCCTTGCAACAACCGTCGGGGGCAAGAATCGAGGACCAGGTCATGACAGCACGGACAGGCCTTCAGGCACTCACCATCGATCGTGCTCCCGGAAGGAGGCAGCGATGAGCGTTCGCGCGGCGTACACCAGGCGCCTGCTCTCGTCGGTCTCGCTCGTACTCCTGGTGCTCGGGCTGACGACGATCCCGGCGGCGGGCAGGCCCGCCCGCCCGGTAGCGGCGCTCCTGCCCGCGCCACTGCCCTGCAACCAGTCGGCCGGCCACTGCTGGAAGCCCGCGGTCAAGGCCCGGTGGCAGTACCAGCTGCAGGGGTCGCCCGGTCGTCATGGCGGATGTCGCTACGCAAGCACGGGGTTCGTCAACATCGGAGTGACGGGCACATCGTTCGCCAGCGGCCGGACCGTCGCGCCGACGGTCTTCGACATCGACTTCCTCAAGGACGGCAAGTGCTACTCGCCGCAGGACTACTCCGTCCTGAACTACGCGGCCGTCCAGGCGCTGCACGTGCGCGGTGCGAAGGTCATCGGCTACGTGGATGCGGGCACGGCGGAGACCTGGCGCCCGGACTACCCGGAGATGCAGGCGTTCGACCAGAGTTGTGACGGCTGCTTGTTCGGGAACCCGCTCAGCAACTTCCCCGACGAGTACTGGCTGAACATCAACCCTGGTGTGAAGGGGATCAACCCGAACACCGGGCGCTCCGAGACCACCCGTCAGTTCCTGTTGGACGAAATGCTCGCCAGGGTGAAGGAGGCGCAGCTGATCGGCGTGGACGCGATCGAGTTCGACGACGTCGACGGTTACCAGAGCCACTCCGGGCTGTCGATCACCCCTGCCTCACAGCTCTCGTACAACGCGGCGTTGGCGAACCTCGCCCACCGGGTGGGACTGTCGGTCGGGCTGAAGAACGACCGGGACCAAGCCGACGCACTCCAGCCCTACTTCGACTTCGGGATCGAGGAGGAGTGCTGGCAGAACGCCGAGTGCGGGACGGTACAGTCCTGGCCGGCGCAGTACGGCAAGGCTGTGTTCGACGTGGAGTACGAGTCGCCGCCGTCTGCGTTCTGCCCCCAGTCCAACTCGCCCCAGTTCAACTTCAACACGATCCGGAAGACCGACGACCTGTTCGATCTCCCGTACAGGCCGTGCCGGTAGTCACCGGGACGGCTAGCCTTCATGGGCGGTTTGCGAGCGCGAGACCACCGACAGCCCACATCGGCAGAGTCGGTCGCGCACTGACAGCGGCACAGGGGACGTTGGGCAACCGGCAGTGCCAAGATGCCTGGCGTGGCGAAGTCAGGATTGAAAGCAGTCTCACGAGCACGGCACGACCCGCTCACGGATGTAGAGACAGTGCGCCTTGGGCGACGCGTCGTGTTGAGCAGCACCCCCTGACGCGCCCAGCCCTCCGGGTTGCCGTTGGTAGGTGGGCGATGCCGAGATCGGACTCCAGCTCCTTGAAGATGTTGATCAAGGACCGGGGCTTGAGGACGCCGTCAGGCACCGAGCAGCACAGACCGTGGGCCAGGCCAGGTGAGGGGTAGGGATCCTGACCGAGGATGACCACGCGGGTGTCGTCGTACGACGTGAGGTCGAAGGCAGCGAACACCTGGTCTGAATGCGGGTATACCTCGTGCCCCGCACGCATGGAGTCCACCCACTCCATGAGCTTCCACCAGTACGAGGGTTCCAGTGCGTCGAAGAGCCCGCTGGGCTTGGGCTCTCACCTTGCCGGTGAACCTGAAGGTGTGGCCGATCTCGGCCGAGACGTTGTCGACGTGGACGGTGACCAGCCAGGGGACGCGGGCTTGAGCCGGAGCGGCCAGGGCGGCCAGCCCGCCAGCGGCGAGGGCGATCACAGAGGTGACGATGAGTCTACGCGTTGGTTTCTCTCCCTTGATCCCCGGACCCGTCGAGCCGACCCTCAACCGATCCGATGCGCCGGGTCGCGGCTTTGTCCCGTCGGGGTGAGCCGAGGCTCGGCTGCTGGTCCCCGGAACTTCGACGCTGGGCCCCGGCAGCACTCGTGGGTACGGTGGTTCGTCATCACAGCCGCCAGCGCCCCGCCGAGTACGGGGGAGCCCGGCGGGGCGCGGCCTCTCATGAGGAGAGCGCTCTCAGGCTAGCGCTTGCGCCCACCACGAGTTCAGGACTTCCGACCCTAGAATCGCCACCATGGGTGCGCCTGTTGCTCGACGCTGGGCATGACGAAGCCCGCCAGAGTCTGGTCTCCAGCGGGCGACAAGGTTGCAAGGCTCTCCGGACGCGCCCTGCCCTTGCCCCCGTTCAGGCAGGGCGCGTCTGTTGCCGGGAGCCCGGCGCCCCGTGCGGGGTGCTCGGTTGCTAGGCAAGGTACGCCTGTCCCTAGGCATGGGGAAGGGGACGGCGACCCCCACCAAGGGCGATGCCCGCCGACCGGCACGCGGCCTAGCGTTGACAGATTCCGGACCCCCACCGGGATAGTGCCTCGAGCGTGCGAGCAGCTCTTGTCTCGGGGAGGCACCCCCCACTCATGACGAAGCCCGCCGGATACAGGGGGAAGCCGGCGGGCTTCAGCCTGGCACGCTAGGACGTCGGACCTGCCAACTGGCTGACTGTCAGCGCACTGGGTCAGGGTGCGCGAGGGAGGTCCGAGCGGCCCCCACCTCGCCTTGGAGCTGTTGCGCAAGGGCCATCGCTTGCTCCGAGGTGGGGAAGACGCCTGCGGTTCGCTTGCTGTTGTTCACGCTCACGCTCACGTGGGCCGTTCCGTCGTGCCCCACCCGACGAAGGTGATGGCGCGACGACCCTTCCCGAAATCGAGCGAGTGCCAGGTGGACGGAAGCTGAAGATCCTTGCTGCTGGCGGGTGCGGTGGTCATGGATGGCTCCTCTCAGATGAGCGGCACCATCCGGCACGGATCCGACACGCGGAGGAATGAGAACAGCCCCTAAGTCTGCTCCGATGCAGGTCAGGGGCTGTTGCTGTCTGGTGGGCGATACTGGGTTTGAACCAGTGACCTCTTCCGTGTCAAGGAAGCGCGCTACCGCTGCGCCAATCGCCCGTGGAAAGGGTGGTGCTGCGAGGTGGGTACGGGATTTGAACCCGTGTACACGGATTTGCAGTCCGTTGCCTCGCCTCTCGGCCAACCCACCGCTGGATGGGCTCGAGACCCGCTCCGAGCGGACGACGAGGCTCGAACTCGCGACCTCAACCTTGGCAAGGTTGCGCTCTACCAACTGAGCTACGTCCGCTTGCTTCTCCGCACCCGAAGGCGCTCCCGGAGACGCGAAGAGAACCATAGCCGATGCCCTCGGGACCACCAATTCGGGTCACGCGCAGGTAGTTTCGGCTGGTGCTGACCTCCCGAACGCGGCTCACGACCCTCGGACTGGCTGCGGTGATGGCGCTCACCTTCCCGACGGCGGACGCCGCCGGCGCGACACGGGACGCGTCTGTCACGACCGGCCCCGGCGGGTCGCTCCCGGTCGAGGGTTACGTCCTCGGGTGGGGCGGTGGACGCGCCGCCTACCTCGACGACGCCGGAACCGTCGACATCGCGGGCGTCGACGGGGTCGAGCTCACCGCTGACGCCGACGGCGTCACCGCGGTACCGGGCGCGGCCCGGCCGGTGCTCAGGGCGGCCCATCGCCACGGCGACACGGCCGAGCTGCTGGTGAGCAACTACTCCGACGCCTTCGGCGACTTCGACCCAGCCCTCGCCCACCGCATGCTCGCGTCACCATCCCACCGCCGCCACGTCGCCGCCGACCTCGCGCGTGTCGTACGACGACAGGGGTGGGACGGCATCCAGATCGACCTGGAGTCGCTGGCGGCGCACGACCGGGCAGGGCTGAGCGCCTTCGTGCAGGCCCTGCGCGCCGCGGTCCCCGGCCGGGCCACCCTCTCGATGGCGGTGATGGCCGAGACGTCGCGCGCGGCCTACCGTCGGCACGGCTACGGGTTCGCGCGCCTCGACGCCGTCGACCGCTTCGTACTGATGGCGTACGACGAGCACGGCCCCGGCTGGAGCGGCCCCGGTCCTATCGGCGCGCTGACGTGGGCCCGGCGGACGGTCCGCCCGCTGATCGACGCCGTCGGCGCGGGTCGGGTCGATCTCGGCATCGCGGGCTACGGCTACCTGTGGACCTCGGCCGACGCGGGCCACAGCGTGTCGGACGCCAAGGCGAGGCACCTGGCCAGCGGTCAGGCCGTGTGGCACAGGCGCGCCGGAGAGTGGACCGCCCACGTCGCGCGGGGGACCCTCTGGTGGTCGGACGGCCGCTCCTACCGGCGCCGGCTCGCGCTCGCCCACGACCTCGGCGTGCACGGGGTCGCGGTGTGGCAGCTGGGCAGCGCGGATCCGCTCCGCGGCTAGGGTCGGACGATGCGTACCTGGGTGAACGGCCAGCTCCTCAGCGACCCCGACGCGCCCGTCGTCGGCGCCCGCGACCACGGGCTGACCGTGGGCGACGGCGTGTTCGAGGTGCTCAAGGTCGTCCACGGGCAGACCTTCGCCCTGGACCTCCATCTCGCCCGGCTGGCGCGGTCGGCGCGGGGGCTCGGCCTGCCCGACGTCGACGACGCGGAGGTACGGCGCGGGGTCAGGGCGGTCCTGGAGGGCGAGCCGGTGACGCTCGGCCGCGTCCGCATCACCTGGACGGGCGGGCCCTCGCCCCTCGGCTCCGACCGCGGTGACGGCCCACCGTCGCTGGTCGTCGTCGCAGCACCGATGGACCCCTGGCCCGACACCACGAGGGTCGCCTCCGTGCCGTGGCCGCGCAACGAGCGCGGGGCACTCGCCGGCCTCAAGACCACGTCGTACGCCGAGAACGTGCGCGCTCTGGCCCACGCCCGGGCGCAGGGCGCCAGCGAGGCGGTCTTCGCCAACCTGCAGGACCAGCTCTGTGAGGGCACCGGCACCAACGTCTTCTACGTCGTCGACGGCGAGCTGCGGACCCCGACCCTCGCCGCCGGCTGCCTGGCAGGCATCACCCGCCACCTAGTCCTCGAGTGGCACGGCGCCACCGAGGTCGACGAGCCGATCGAGGTCCTCGCCGACGCCAGCGAGGCCTTCCTCGCCTCCACGACCCGTGACGTGCAAGCCATCGCCCGCTGGGACGACCGCGACCTCGATGCGCCCGGTCCCGTCACGGCCGAGGTCCGGAAGGTGTGGCAGGAGCACGAGCCCGACCTGCTGGGGCAGTGACCCACCGCGGATGTGGTCGGCCGCGGAGCGTGCGCTAAAGTCTCGGTCCGCAGTCACGAGAGCGCATCGCGCGCTCTCACGGGGCGATTGGCGCAGTGGTAGCGCGCTTCGTTCACACCGAAGAGGTCACTGGTTCGAACCCAGTATCGCCCACCCGAGGTTGCGGACGCCGGTGGCAGCGCGGCTCTACGGTCACACCGAAGAGGTCACTGGTTCCAACCCAGTATCGCCCACCAGGACACCCCAGAGTCCCGCATCGAGGCGCGCTCGGCGCCGCTCGGGTCGGATCCCTAGTCCCGTCGGACTAAGGGTGGACACCCGGCCACCCGATGTGGCGGGTCCCGGTCAACCGGCACTGTGTACGTGGCAGCAGACTCTCGATGAAACGGGGCACCCGTGTTCGACTACGTACGCATCATGCTCAACGCCCGCCTGGCCAAGATGGACGAGCGAGGCGCCTCGGCCGTCGAGTACGGCCTGTTGATCGCCGGCATCGCTGCGTTGATCGTGGTGGTCGTCTTCGCCTTCGGTGGCGTCATCAAGAACATCTTCCAGAAGACGTGCAACAGCGTCGGCAAGAGCGGTGGCGGCAGCTGCTGAGGCTCTCCCTCAGCGGCACGCGTCCACCTCTACCCGGAGGTCTTCTCCAGCGGGATCTCGACGTGCATCTTCGTCGGCACGTGGCCCTTCCATCGGGCACCGTTCGCGGTTGGCTGCCAGCCGTGGGGCAGTGAGGTCGAGGTCCAGCCGGCCGGGAACGTCACCGACACCTCCAGGGCCTCGGGGTAGACCAGGTCCTGCGGGTCGACGTCGAGCATGTAGGTCAGCGTCCCGTCGGAGTTCTCCACGGCTGCCGAGGGGACGGTGTAGTCCGCGTCCAGGCGGGTGCTCTCCCCCGAGTTGAGCAAGACGCGGTGCACGAAGAACGCCCGGTTCAGGACCCCCGCGGCGTGGGGGTGGCGGACGTACGGCGTGAACGGCGTTCCGTCGGCCGACGCCGTCCCGACCTGGACGTGGCCCGGGAGGAAGACCCCGATCAGGGTGTCGAGGTAGCGGGTGTCGTAGCCCACCTTGGGGTCCGGAGTCGGCAGTGTGTAGGCGGGGGCGCCGTTCTTGACGTCCACCTTCAGGTGCACCGTCGCACTGCCGTCCGCCTGCAGGCGGACGGTGGACGCGACGGAGCGGCGCTGCCAGTAGTCGACCTTGCTGCCGTTGACGTTCTGGGTGAAGACCCCGATGTAGTCGTGGAGGGAGTCCGACAGGTCGCCCGACAACCCCACCTGGACGAACGGGCGCTGGATGCTGGCTTGCCGGAAGTACGTGAAGAAGTGGCGCCCGTCGGCGGAGTCCACCAGGGCCGTGAGTTTGTCGGCCATCTGGCCGCCCTCGAAGAACTTCTGCCGGAAGGCCGGGATCAGCTCCGCGTTGAGCTGGTGGCGGACCTGGACCGAGGCGAAGTCGCCGTAGCTCCCGGCCAGGGTTCGGATCAGGTTGTCGGCTGTGACGGTCCCGAAGTGGGGCAGGACGACAGGCCCGGTGATCCGGAAGACGTCCGCGAGGGCCTGGAGGTCGAGCCCGATGACGCCGTCCAGCTTCGTCCCCGGGTACGTCGCCTCGTAGCCGCGGAGCAGCTCCTCGCTCGACACGGACCACCAGGGGGAGAAGGTGGCGCTGGTGACACGCAGGGGACCGACGCGATGGAAGGGGTTGCCCTGCACCGGCCTCCAGCGCTGGGTGGTGCCGCGCGCCCTGAGGTCGTCGACATTGACGCTCTTGCCGAAGGTCACCTTGCCGTCGTCGAAGCGCATCGTCGTGAACGACAGCGCACCGCCCCCCGAGTAACGAAGCTCGGCGGGGTTCAGCATCGCGATCAGATAGGTGCGCGGACCGTCTGCGCCGACGATCGAGGGCAGCGACGCCACGAGCGGCCCGGCCTTGGCATAGCTGTCGTGCACCGGCTGGAGGTAGCCGAGGGCGGAGTCCTTGGCGCGCGTCGCGGCGCCGCCCACGATCGGCGTCGTCCCCTTGACCGCGTCGACGTCCGCCATCGCCCGGTCGAGGTGGTCGCCGATCTGGCCCACGCGGTCGACCACGGTCTGCAGGACCTTCAGGTCGATCGCCTGACCGTTGACCAGGTGGGAGCCGTGACCCGACACCATCGGGTACACCTCAGCGCCCAGCTGGGCGACCGAGGTCGTCTCGTCGAGGGCGTCCACGAGATGGCGCTCGTCGTCCACGGCGCCACCGGCGACCGGTACGACGGACCACACGTCGGCACCTAAGTCGTGGGCGGCCCGGTGGGCGGCGTCGACGTGACTCCGCGCAGCGGCGATCGAGGAGCGGGCCTGGGCGAGATGCTGCTGGGAGAGCTGGGTCTTGGCCAGCTTGAGGTCCGCCTGGGCGGCGTCCGCCTCGTGCTTGGCGTCGACCAGCGGTCGGGCCATCACGGCCAGGACCACCCCGGCGGTGACCACGACGAGCGCCAGGACCGCGATGATCCGCCCGCGCCGACGACGGCGACGTGGCCCCCGGTCGTCGTCCCCCACGTCCTGCGGCGTCGCCTCCTGCCGGTTCGGTCGCAGGTGCACGGCACGAGTAAACAGGGTGCGCCCTGATCGCGGGCGGATATCGGGGCGAAGCCGCCGCCTTCCTCTCGATAGCATCGGAGCATCCCACCGTCGTCCTCACCAGGAGCAGTCGTGTCCGACCTGAAGATCGTCCTCACCCACGCCGATGCGCGTGACGAGCGGACGGTGACGGCCGGCACCAAGGCCTGGGAGCTGTACGCCGACGACCCGACCGTGATCGCGGCGCGCGTCGACGGCGAACTGCGCGACCTGGCCTACGAGCTCCAGGACGGCGACGAGGTCGCGGGCGTGGCGATCGACAGCAAGGACGGCCACGACATCCTGCGGCACTCCACCGCGCACGTGATGGCCCAGGCCGTGCAGCAGCTGTGGCCGGAGGCGAAGCTCGGGATCGGGCCGCCGGTCGAGAACGGCTTCTACTACGACTTCGACGTCGAGACCCCGTTCGTCCCCGAGGACCTCGACAAGATCGAGACCGCGATGCGCAAGATCATCAAGGAGGGCCAGCGGTTCTCCCGCCGCGTCGTCAGCGACGCGGACGCCCTCACCGAGCTCCAGGAGGAGCCCTACAAGCTCGAGCTGGTCGGTCTCAAGGGTTCGGGTCACGGCGAGGGTGCGGCCGAGGGCGCCGACGTCGAGGTCGGCGCCGGCGAGCTGACGATCTACGACAACCTGCGGCGCGACGGCGAGCTGGCGTGGAAGGACCTGTGTCGGGGTCCGCACCTGCCCACCACCAAGCGCATCCCGGCGTTCAAGCTCATGCGCACCGCCGCGGCGTACTGGCGCGGCGACGAGAAGAACAAGCAGCTCCAGCGCATCTACGGCACCGCCTGGGAGACCAAGGAAGCGCTGGCGGAGCACCTCCACCGACTCGAGGAGGCCGAGAAGCGCGACCACCGCAAGCTCGGACGCGACCTCGACCTCTACTCCTTCCCCGAGGAGCTCGGGCCCGGCCTCGTCGTCTTCCACCCCAAGGGCGGCGTGATCAGGCGGGTGATGGAGGACTACGTCCGCCAGCGCCACATGGAGGAGGGCTTCTCCTACGTGAGTACGCCGCACATCTCCAAGGACGGCCTGTTCCACACCTCCGGCCACCTGCCCTACTACGCCGACACCATGTACCCGCCCATGGAGCTCGACGGCGCGAAGTACCAGCTCAAGGCGATGAGCTGCCCCATGCACAACCTCATCTACCAGTCGCGTGGACGCTCCTACCGTGAGCTGCCGCTGCGTCTGTTCGAGTTCGGCGGGGTGTACCGCTACGAGAAGTCCGGCGTGGTGGGTGGCCTGACCCGCGTGCGCGGGATGACCCAGGACGACTCCCACTCCTACGTCACTCCCGAGCAGGCGGCCGACGAGGTCAAGCACCTGCTGAACTTCTGCCTCGGCCTGTTCCGCGACTTCGGGCTCGACGACTTCTACCTCGAGCTGTCGACCCGCGACGACAAGAACAAGGACAAGTTCCAGGGCTCCGACGAGGACTGGGAGACCGCGACCGCGATCCTGCAGCAGGTCGGCGTCGACTCCCAGCTCGATCTCGTCCCCGACCCCGGCGGTGCGGCGTTCTACGGCCCGAAGATCTCCGTCCAGGCGAAGGACGCGATCGGCCGCACGTGGCAGCTGTCGACCGTGCAGTACGACTTCGGGCAGCCGGCCGGCTTCGGGCTGGAGTACACCGCCGCAGACGGCTCACGGCAGCAGCCGGTGATGATCCACTCGGCCAAGTTCGGGTCGATCGAGCGGTTCATCGGCGTCCTCGTGGAGCACTACGCCGGCGCCTTCCCGCCGTGGCTCTCGCCCGTACAGGTGCAGGGCATCCCGATCGCCGAGCGTCACAACGACTACCTGTACGACGTGGCGAAGCGGATGCAGGCGCGCGGGATCCGGGTCGAGGTCGACGAGTCCGACGACCGGATGCAGAAGAAGATCCGCAACGCGCAGCTGCAGAAGGTGCCGTTCATGGTGATCGCGGGCGACCGCGACGTCGAGGAGGGAGCGGTCTCGTTCCGCTACCGGGACGGACACCAGGACAACGGCGTCCCGATCGACGAGGCCATCGAGCGCGTGGCAGCGGCGGTCGCCTCACGCGAGCAGGTCTGAGTCAGCGGACGCGCTTGGTGAACCTCCGGCACGGCGAGATGAAATGCTCGCCGAGAGCCGTCACCGGGTAGTCGACGTCGCCCTCGTCCGTCCAGCCCTGGCGGGCGTAGAAGGCCTGGGCGCGGTCGTTCCCGCGGACCACGACCAGGAACGCGACGTCGTGTCCCGCCGCGGCGATCTGGCGCTCCGCCTCGGTCAGCAGCAGGGCCGCGACCGTGGTGCCCCGATGGGCACGGTCGACGTACACCTGCTCGGCCTCGTCGTCGGACACCATGATGAAGCCCGCGACTACGCCGTCGACCTCGGCGACCGTGGTCTCGCCGGTCTGGGCGATCCGCTGGCTGACCCGGTCGCGGAACGCGTCCACGGTCCGCCGCTCCGTCAGCCCGTCGGGCACGCGGCCGGGGTGCACGTCGTGCCAGCCCTGGTGGAAGACGGCGGTGACGGCCTCGACGTCGTGGGCGGTCGCCGGGCGCAGGATCGGGTCGCTCACGCCGCGAGCCTAGGGGGATCGCGAGACCCTCGCCCTCCTACAGTGTCGCCATGGCCGACGACCCGCTGCACCAGGACGGCATCGGCGCACCGGACGGTCTCGAGCGGCTGTGGACGCCGTACCGGATCGCGTACCTGCGTGGCGAGAACAAGCCGGCGGACGACTCGGCGGGGGAGTGCCCCTTCTGCCGCATCCCGGCGCTCGGTGACGACGCCGCTGGTCTCGTCGTACGACGGGGCGAGCTGTCCTACGCGGTGCTCAACCTCTATCCGTACGCGCCGGGACACCTCATGATCTGCCCCTACCGGCACATCGCGGACTACACGGACACCACGGCCGCGGAGGCCGAGGAGATCAGCGTCCTGACCAAGGCCGCGGTGCGCGTGCTGCGGTCGGCGTCCAACGCCGAGGGCTTCAACATCGGCATGAACCAGGGGGTGGCCGGCGGCGCGGGTATCGCCGCGCACCTCCATCAGCACGTCGTACCGCGGTGGGTGGGCGACCAGAACTTCATGCCGGTGATCGGGCGCACCAAGACGCTCCCTCAGCTGCTCCAGGAGACCCGGGAGCTCCTGGCGGGGGCGTGGGTGTGACGGACCTGGCGGAGGAGGCCGCGCTCGCCGCGCGCCTCGTCGTGGATGCCGGCCGGTTGGCCGCACGGATGCGCGCGGAGGGTCTCTCGACCCAGCGCAAGACCTCGGTCAGCGACATCGTCACCACCGCCGACCGAGCGGCCGAGCAGCTGATCACCGAGCGCCTCGCGGTGGAGCGCCCCGACGACGCGGTCGTGGGCGAGGAGGGGACCGACCAGCCCGGCACCAGTGGGAGGTCGTGGGTGATCGACCCGGTCGACGGCACGTGGAACTTCGTCCGGGGGCTCACCTGGTGGTGCTCCGCGCTGGCGCTGCGTGGGCCCGACGACGTGCTGGTCGGTGCGGTGTACCACCCGCACGACGACGCCGTGTTCGTCGGTGGCCCGAGCCTGCCGTCGACGTGCAACGGCGCGCCGCTGCCGCAGCTCCTGGATCGCCCGCTGGCCGAGTCGTGCGCCTCCACCTACCTCCACCCGCCGTTCTTCGCCGGAGCAGTCGGCTCGGCGTTCGTGCGGGCGGTGTCCGGTGCCGCCACGCTGCGCATGCTCGGGTCTGGGACGATGGACCAGATGGCGGTGGCCCAGGGCCAGATGGACGTGCTCTTCCAGCACACCGTCCCGGCCTGGGACTGGCACCCGGGTAGCGCCATCGTCCGTGGCGTCGGCGGCGTCGCCCGGCGCACGACCGCCGGTGGAGTGGAGTGGTCGGTGTCGGGCGTGCCGACGGCTGTCGCAGAGGTCTGCGCCGCCCTCGAGACTGAATAACCGATCGCTCAGCTCAGGGGGTAGGGGTACTCCTCGCTGCGGTGCTGGAAGTCGAGGATCGCGGTGTTCTTCACGCGGCCGTCCTGGATCTCGATGGCCCGGCTGAGAGTCTCGTCCATCTCCCACGCCTCGGCACCCTCCAGGACCGGGCGGAGGAACGGGATCAGCGCCTCGCTGATGTCCCACGTCGCGGAGTTCCAGAGGTACGACGGCGTGTGGTCGACGCCGTAGTAGTGCACGTGGTCGCCGACGTCGAACATGGGCTCGTCGAACGTCGTGGGGCGGGCCCAGTCGAAACCCATCCCCTCGTCACAGGAGACGTCGACGATCAGGCTGCCCGGCCGGAACGACTCCAGGTCACGGGTGCGTAGGTAGATCAGCGGCGCGGCGGGGTCCTGGAGCGTGCAGTTGACGACGATGTCGCGCTCGGCCAGGAACGGCGCGAGGGGGACCCGGCCCCGGCTGGTGATGGCATGGCTGGGGCCGCCGTCCGGGTCGTGGTCGAAGTGGACGATGCGCACCGAATGGATGGGCGAGGCCACTGCGGCGACCCCGCGGGTCGTCAGCACCGCCACGTCGTGGATGCCCTGCGCACTGAGCGCCGTGACGGCCCCGCGTGCGGTGGCGCCGAACCCGATGACGGCGGCGGTGAGCCGGCGCCCGTAGTCGCCGGTGGCGCCGACGAGCTGGAGGGCGTGGAGCACCGAGCAGTAGCCGGCCAGCTCGTTGTTCTTGTGGAAGACGTGCAGTCCGACCGTGTCATCGCGGGTCCAGTGGTTCATCGCCTCGAACGCGATCAGGGTCAGCCCCCGGTCGATCGCGAGCTGGGTGAGCTCGGTGTCCTGGACGCAGTGCGGCCAGCCCCACAGGGTCTGACCCTCGCGGAGCGCTGCGACGTCCTCGTGCTGTGGCTTGAGCAGCAGGACCACGTCTGACTGCTCGATGATCTCCTCGCGTGACGCCAGATCTCCCACGAGAGGCGCCAGGTCGGCATCGGAGCGGCCGAACTTCTCGCCGTACCCCTGCTCCAGGGTGATCCGGGCGGCCACGTCGGGCTCGATCCGCGCGAGGTGGTCGGGGTGGATCGGCAGTCGGTGCTCGTTCTCCTTGGCCGACCGGCCGATGATCCCCAGTCGGAGCAGGCTCACCGCTTCTTGGTCGGATGGATCGCCTCGGACAGGGTCTCGGTGTGGCCCTTGGCGCGCTTCTCCGCGCGTTTCTCCTTGATCGACTTCGAGGACTTCTTGGACATTCCCTGCCGCGGCGACTTGTCGCTCATCCTGGCTCCATCGTCGGGAGCCTGAATGGCTCCGCAAGGCCCACCGTACGCCCTGGCGGGGATCGCCTCGCGGGCGGAATGCGGCCCGGAGCGCCAGGACGGCTAACCTGCTGCCGCCATGCTCGAACGCTTCCGTCAGTTCTGGACCAAGGTCTGGTCGCCCATCGGCGACCTCCTGCTGCGCCTCGGCGTCAGCCCCAACACCGTGACCCTCGTCGGCACGCTCGGCGTCTGCGCCGGTGCGCTGGTGTGCTTTCCCCAGGGCTGGCTGCTCGCCGGCGTGCTGGTGATCGTGGCGTTCGTGTTCAGCGACATGATCGACGGCTACATGGCGCGCACCAGCGGGCAGATCTCGCCGTTCGGTGCCTTCCTGGACTCGACGCTCGACCGGATCGGCGACGCGGCGATCTTCGGCGGCCTGGCCATGTACTACGTCGGGCCGGGGGACAACCGCTGGTGGACCGCCCTCGCGATCTACTGCCTGTCGATGGGCTCGGTCACGTCGTACGCCCGCGCCCGGGCCGAGTCGCTCGGGATGCAGGCGAAGGTCGGGATCGCCGAGCGGGCCGACCGGCTCGTCCTGATCCTGGCAGCCGTCGGGCTCGCCGACCTGCTGCGCCTGCTGGGGGTCGACGACCGGGTGATGTGGCTGATCCCGATCGCGCTCGCACTCCTGGCCGTGGCCAGCACCATCACGGTGGTGCAGCGGATCCTCGTCGTACGCCGTCAGGCCCTGGCGCTAGGCACCCCCGCCGAATAGTGGCCGCTCGGCCCTCAGCCGTAGGATCGGACCATGGCCCAGAGCACCACCGACAACAGCACTGAGAGCGCGCCGCACACCCCTGGCACCGGCACCACCCGCGTCAAGCGAGGCATGGCCGAGATGCTCAAGGGCGGCGTGATCATGGACGTCGTCACCGCCGAGCAGGCGAAGATCGCCGAGGACGCCGGCGCCGTCGCCGTCATGGCGCTGGAGCGGGTCCCCGCCGACATCCGGGCCCAGGGCGGGGTCTCGCGCATGAGCGACCCCGACATGATCGACGGCATCATCGAGGCCGTCTCGATCCCGGTGATGGCCAAGGCCCGGATCGGGCACTTCGCCGAGGCGCAGGTCCTCCAGAGCCTCGGAGTCGACTACATCGACGAGTCCGAGGTGCTGACCCCGGCGGACTACGCGAACCACATCGACAAGTGGCAGTTCACCGTGCCCTTCGTCTGCGGCGCCACCAACCTCGGCGAGGCCCTGCGACGCCTCACCGAGGGCGCGGCGATGATCCGCTCCAAGGGCGAGGCCGGCACCGGCGACGTCTCCAACGCGGTCACCCACATGCGCACCATCCGCGCCGAGCTGCGTCGTCTGCACGGCCTCAGTGAGGACGAGCTGTACGTCGCCGCCAAGGAGCTCCAGGCTCCTTACGACCTGGTCCGCGAGGTCGCGGCCGCCGGCAAGCTGCCGGTCGTGCTGTTCACCGCGGGCGGCATCGCCACGCCGGCCGACGCCGCGATGATGATGCAGCTCGGGGCCGAGGGCGTCTTCGTCGGCTCGGGCATCTTCAAGTCCGGCAACCCCGCGCAGCGCGCCGAGGCCATCGTCAAGGCCACGACCTTCTACGACGACCCCGACGTGGTCGCCAAGGTCAGCCGAGGCCTCGGCGAGGCCATGGTCGGCATCAACGTCGACGAGATCCCGCAGCCGCACCGCCTGGCCGAACGCGGCTGGTAGTCGCGCCGCCCGTCCGGATGAGCCCTCGCGTCGGAGTCTTCGCCCTGCAGGGC